>Ga0207873_1000108_pt1 | contig 86748 bp, 66 predicted proteins | sample BGWIniCompost_FD_187373 | JGI IMG/M metagenome (GOLD analysis project Ga0207873, IMG submission 187373) | Cellulose adapted compost microbial communities from Newby Island Compost Facility, Milpitas, CA, USA - BGW Initial Compost (SPAdes)... ... | reverse complement strand
CGGCGAGCCGCTCGTCGGCATCGAGGAGCGGCCGGTGCCGCAGGAGCCGCGCCAGGCGACGTCGCCGACGCAGCCCTTTCCCGTCGGCGACGCGTTCGTGCCGCAGTCGATCCCGATCCCGCCCGAGGGGACGAAGCTCGTCAATCAAGGCCGGATCTTCACGCCGTTCTGGACCGACGAGCCCGTGCTCGTGAAGCCCGGCGTCGCGGGCGGCGCCAATTGGCCGCCGAGCAGCTACGACCCCGAGACCGGCTACTTCTACGTCTGCGCAACGGACCGAATCTGGGCGTATATCGCCGAGGAGGTCGAGGCGGCGCGCCCGCCCGAAGGCGTCTCGTTCCTCGGCGGCGGCTTCGGCGGCTTCCATCTGCACGCGCTCGGCGTCTTCGCCGCGCTCGACATGCGCACGAATCGGCTCGCGTGGCAGCAGCAGTGGCCGGAACCGTGCTACAGCGGCTCGGTGACGACGGCCGGCGGCCTCGTCTTCGTCGGGCGCAGCGACGGCCGGCTGACCGCGCTCGACTCGAGCGACGGCACGCTGCTCTGGTCGTTCCAGACGGGCGCCGGGATGAACGCGCCGGTCAGCGTCTTCGAGCACAAGGGGCGGCAGTACGTCGTCGCGTATTCGGCGGGGAACCTGTTCGCGGGTTCCGCCCGCGGCGACAGCGTGTGGCTGTTCGGCCTCGACGGCACGCTCGACGAGGTCGAGCCCGGGGACACGGTGTTCGCGCCGCGCTGAAGTTGTGCGCCGGCCGCCAGGCGTGATTGACTCGCGCCGATGACCTCACCGCGGACGACGCCGAGCACGATCGCGCCGCTCTTGATCGACGGCGGCACGGGCACGGAGCTCCGTCGCCGCGGCGTGCCGCTCGACCCGATCGCGTGGAGCGGTCCCGCCGCGCTCGCGCATCCCGAGATCCTGGCGGCGATCCACGCCGACTATCTCGACGCGGGCGCCGATGTGATCACGACCAACACGTTCGCGTGCGCGCGGTTCGTGCTCGAGGCCGCGGGCTACGCGCACGAGCGCGGGCGCATCGTGCGCGCGAGCGTCGACGCGGCGCGGGCCGCGCGGGACCGATGCGAGAAGGACGCCCTGATCGCCGGCGCCGTATCGTGCTTCCCGCCCGGCTTCGACGTCGCGCGATACCCGAAGCCCGACGACGAGCGCGCGGCGTACTTCGAGCTCGCCGCCGAGCTCGCGAATGCCGGCGTCGATCTGATCGTGCTCGAGATGATGGAAGATACCGAGCATGCGCGGCGCGCGTGCGAGGCGGTGCGCGAGATCGGCCTGCCGTTTTGGCTCGGCGTCAGCGTGCGTCGCACGCGTGACGGCAGGCTCGTCGCATACGACTTTCCCGGGACGCCGTTCGAAGCGGTGCTCGATGCGCTGCTCGGAGTCGGTCCCGCGGTCGTGAACGTGATGCACTCGCCGGCGCGCGACGTGAAGGCCGCGCTGCGGGTGCTCGAGGCACGCTTCGGCAGCGCGATCGGCGCCTATCCGGAAATCGGCGAACCGCTGCCGGACGGAACGCGCGGAGAATCACCCGATCCCGAAAGCTTTGCGGCGCTCGCCGCGACCTGGCTCGACGAGGGCGTCGCGGTGCTCGGCGGATGCTGCGGCACGACGCCCGCGCACATTCGCGCGCTGCGCACGCTGCTCGACCGACGCATCAGCGGTGGTACTCTCCCGCCCGCTCCGGCTGATAGACGACCTCGACGACCTTGACGGTCGACACGCCCCCGCCGGGCTTCGGCCATTCGAGCTCGTCGCCTACGGAGAGGCCGAGCAACGCGCTCCCGACCGGCGCGAGCACCGAGATGCGATCCGGCTGGCCCTGAACGTCTTTCGGATAGCAGAGCGTGAGCTGGAACTCTTCGCCGGACTCGAGGAGCTTGAAGCGGACCGTCGAATTCATCGTGACGACGTCCGGCGGCACTTCCTTCGGGTCCACGATCTCGGCACGCTCGAGCTCGGCCTGCAGCGCGGCCTTACCGGGAATCGCGTTCGACGGCAACGACGCGAGCAACGCCTCGAGCCGATCGAAATCCTGCGACGTCAAGATTACCTTCGTTTGCTTCGCCACGTTCAAATCACTCCGAGCGCCGCGGCGAGTCTTTCCGCGCGCTCATTCGACTACCCATCCAACCGGGGGCCGAAAAACGGCCTCGCGAGCTCAGGCACCGCGACGCAGCCGACTATGACGAGTCGAGCTTACCTCATTCGCGCGGCGGAGGCCGATTTCGGGACGCCGTATCGCCTTGTTGTGCTGTTTCGTCTAGCGACCGGCAGGCTATGGTCATAGTCTGCGCGATCAGCGGCTCAAAAGCGAGTTTCGCCCGGGCCGGCCGAAACTCGTATTCTGCAACCGGCGTGCCAGACGGATCAGCCCACGCTTCGCGCACGAGGCGCCTCGCGAATCCCGGTCAATGGCTGCCCTCGGCCGACGGCGCCGAAGGAGCCGCCTCTCGCGGCCGCTCCTCGCGTTTTCTCCGCAGCTTGCTCATGCCGCGGATGACCAAGAAGATCGCGAACGAGACGATCGGGAAGTCGAGACGGCGGGGGATCGCTCTTGCGCCGCCCTGGCGGTCAGAACGCTCGGCCGAGATGCACGTAGGCCGCGTCGAGATCGTTCTCGGTGCGGCCGTAGCCGACGTAGATGGGGCCGACGGGCGTGTCGACCCCGGCCCAGATCGAGCCGCCGAGCAGCGCATCGCCGAACGACACATCGTCGCGCGCGTCCCAAGCGTTGCCGAGCTCGACGGTGATGCCGGCGAACGCCGGGAACAACGCGAGATCGCCGATGCGGCGGTAATAGCTGGCGCCGATGCGCATCGCGTATTTGCCGATCAGCTGCTCCTCGGCGAGACCGGAGAGATCGAGGAATCCGCCGATGCGGAACGCGCGGTCGAGCGGCGGTGTACCGCTCACCGTCGCGTCGTAGCGCAGCGTCGAAAGGAACGTGTGACGTCCCCAGGTCTTCGCGTACGACGCGTCGACGAGCAGCTGCCCGTAATCGTCGTCGGCCGATAGTGCTCCCGGGCTCGACGTGCGCCATTCGGCCGTCGCGAGCACGCCGCTGCGCGGGAAGGCGATGTTGTCGAACGTATCGGCCGAGAAACGCAGGAAGAACTCGCCGCGGCTGTAATCCGGCGGCGGGACGTTCACGGCTTCGCCGACGTGCAGGCGGGTCTCGCCTTCGATGCGGCGCGCACCGCCGCGCAGCTCGCCCCAGTTCAACAGCTCCCGTCCGACGGAGACCTCGGCCGAGAGCTCGCGGAGCCTCGCCTCGGCGACGAGCCGTCCGTCGACGAACGCGTTGAACTGCGTGCGGCGGATATCGAAGATGGGCTCGACGAAGAACAGTGCCTTTTCGCCGAAAGGCTGGTACACGTCGAGCGTGAATGCCGGCTCGTCGCCGACGATGAAGGTGGCGCGCCATTCGCCGCCCAACGGATTGATCGCGGTGCGCAAGTAGCTCGCGGCGAGCCCGAACACCGCGTCGACGTCGCCCGACGAGCTGTAGGCCATGCCGAGCTGCAGATAGTTCGGTCCCCACGAGCGCGGCACGACCTCGATCTCGAGCCCGGTGGCGTCGCCCTCGCTCACGACGCTGTAGCGCACGTTCTGGAAAAGCTCGAGGCCGTACGCCTGGCTGATGGCTCGCTCGATCGTCTCGAGCTCGAGCGGCTCGCCGATGACGATGTCGCGCATCCGCGTGCGCAATACGCTCTCGGCGATCCGCGAGCGATTCACGAGCCGCACGAACTCGACGATCGGCATCTCGCCGAGCCGCGGCACGGGCCGCGATGCGAGGTACGCCTCGTAGGCCTCGGGGTCGAGCGAATAGCGCTCGAGCTCCTCCCGATGCTCCATCGCGATCCGGTAGCCATACTCGATCGCCTCCTCCATGCGCTCGAAATCGACCGACGTCAGATCCGGCCCGAACTCCGGCTGCAGCAGGATGTCCTCGCCAACGAGCAGCTCGCGTTCCCGCTCGACGCCCTCGCGCGTCAGGAGATTCGTGAGCTGCGAAGTCACGTCCAACACGCTCCGCAGCTCCTCGCGCTCGCGGAGCGACGCCGAGATGTCGACCGCGATCACGACGTCCGCGCCCATCTCGCGCGCGATCGACACCGGCAGGTTCATCGCGATGCCGCCGTCGACGAGGAGGCCGTCCTCGTACTCGACCGGGGTCAGCATCGCCGGCAGAGCCATGCTCGCGCGGATCGCGCGCGCGAGGCTGCCCGACTCGAGCACGACGGCCTCGCCCGTCGCGATGTCCGCGGCAACCGCGCGGAACGGCACGCGCAGCCGGTCGAAGTCCTCGATGCCCGAAGCGGGCAACGTGTACTCCGCGATGATGAGATCGATGACCTGACCTTGGACGAGGCCGATCGGCAGCTCGATCTCGCCGCGGTTCAAGCCCGGCCGCTGCCGCACGAGGAACGAGTCGTCGTCGCGCTTGCGGCGGAAGGAGCGCATCTCGCGCGGCGTGATGTTCAGGAACGCCGTATCCCAATCGATCGTCCGCACGAGCTCCTCGAGCTCGTCGACCGAGCGCCCGGCCGCGTAGAAGCCGCCGACGACCGCGCCGATGCTCGTGCCGGCGATACAGTCGATCGGCACGCGCAGCTCCTCGAGCGCGCGCAGCACGCCGATATGCGCGCCGCCGCGCGCGCCCCCGCCGGACAGCGCGAGCCCGATCCGCGGACGTTCCTGCTCGCCGGTCGTTCCCGAGCCGCACTGTCCGGCAGCGGGGTCTGCCGGCTGCGCCGTTGCGGTGCACGCGAGCGCGAGCGCGCCGAGCAGCGCGAGAAACGATGCGACGACGGGTGACCGGCGTGATGCGGCTCGAGCGGGGCTCATGGGACGCAGATGATGCCAGACCACGGCGCGCCGTACATGATGGCGATGAGCGACACCGACGCGCGGGCGCGAAGCTCGCGCGCTCGAAGCGCGGGCGGCGCCATGGCTGTGCTCGCGCACGCCGCTCCACTACCATTACGCCTTCACGCCGGCATGCGCGTGCGCAAGGAGATCGGTCAATGGCGCGAGAGCATCACAGGTTGATCATCATCGGCTCGGGCCCCGCGGGCTATACGGCGGCCATCTACGCGGCGCGCGCCGCGCTCGAGCCCGTGCTGATCACCGGCGTCGAGGTCGGCGGCCAGATGACGACGACGACCGACGTCGACAATTGGCCCGGCGACGATCAGGGCGTGCAAGGCCCCGAGCTCATGGAGCGGATGAGGCGCCACGCGGAGCGTTTCGGCACTCGGCTGATCTACGACACCGTCAACGCCGTGGATCTGTCGCAGCGTCCGTTCGTGCTCTTCACGGACAGCGGCGAGTACTCGTGCGACGCGCTGATCATCGCGACCGGGGCTTCGGCGAAATATCTCGGGTTGGCGAGCGAGCAGGCGTACAAGGGCCGCGGCGTGTCGGCCTGCGCGACCTGCGACGGCTTCTTCTACAAGGGGCAGCCCGTCGCCGTCATCGGCGGCGGCAATACGGCCGTCGAAGAAGCGCTGTATCTTTCGAATATCGCGTCGAAGGTCACGGTGGTGCACCGCCGCGATCAGTTCCGCGCGGAAAAGATCCTGAGTCGGCGCCTGCTCGAGCGCGCCGAGACCGGCAACGTCGAGGTGCTGTGGAATCACATCCTCGACGAGGTGCTCGGGGACGAGCACGGCGTGACCGGTATTCGCGTGAAGCATACGCAGACGGGCGAGACGCGCGAGCTCCCCGTGCACGGCGTGTTCGTCGCGATCGGCCATACGCCGAATACCGCCATCTTCGAGGGACAACTCGAGATGGAAGGCGGATATATCGTCGTCAAGAGCGGCACGCGCGGCTTCGCGACCGCGACGAGCGTCGAAGGCGTGTTCGCGGCCGGCGACGTCGCCGATCCGATCTATCGCCAGGCCATCACGTCAGCGGGCTCGGGCTGCATGGCGGCGCTCGATGCGGAACGCTATCTGACGGAGCTTTCGTCGCAGCACTGACGGCGAAGCTCGCGCATTTCGCGAGAGGCCGCGCGACTCCGCGCTTCTCGAGATCCACTCGCCGCAGCCGTCGCTCAGCAGCCGAGCGTGCGATTCAAGAGATGCGCGAGCCGCGCCGCGGCCTGCGCGAGCCGCACCCGCACGATCGTATCCGCGCCGGTCATATATGCGTCGTCGAGAGGCGCGGGCCCTCGAGCCGAGCGGCGAAAGCCGTAGACGAAAGGCCTGAGCGCGAGGCTTTCGGCCGCCCAGACGGTCGGCGGCTCGTCGGCGCCCGCGAGATACGCCATCCGCGCGACCGGCGCGATGCTTTCCGCGAGCTCGCGCTCGGAGAGCCCCGCGACGCGCAGCGCGTCGTTGTCCCAGAAGCGATGCAGGCTCACTTGCACGTCGTCGTAGCGCACGTCGATCTCGTTGCCGCCGCGATCGGCGGCTCGCCCGACGTGGAGCGGCTGATGCAGATCGACGACGAAGTGCACGACGAAGCGTAGCGCCTCGACGCGCTCCGCCCTGTCGCGCGACTCCGCGAGCCGCGCCGCGTGATGCTCGATCGCCCACAGGACGTCGCCTTCGGGCGGATGGCGGTACGACTCGAGCGGCACGTCGTCGTCGATGTTCATGAAGTGCCACGGGGCCGTATGCCGCCACGCGTCTTCGCCGCGGATACGATCGGCCCAGATCCCGATCGCCGCCAGTCCCTCGCCGTCCGAAAGCTCCGCTACCCGGTCAGCCGCGGGCGGGCAGAGCAAGGGCTCCGCGACGAGCCCCGCGATGCGATGACCGGACGGTCCGAACGCGTGTGCGGTCGAAGCGCAAGCGATTCCGAGCAACGCGGCGCATCTCGCGAGGGTCCACGCCATTCGCGAGCGGCGCTCGACTGCCGATCCCGCCGTCGTCACTAGCCTCGCTCGCCCGCTTCCTTGGCGAGACCTCGGGCACTCACCGCGCCCGGGAACGGCGTTTGCCCGCGCTGCTTCCACAGCTTGTCGAGCGTCTCGTCCATCAGCCTCAGCGTGCGCTCGAGCGCGCCGTGGTTGTCTTCCATCAGGCTGTGCGCGGCTTCGCCCGCCTCGCGGCGCAGCTCCGGCCGCTCGAGAAACAGGCCCACCGCTTCGACGAGCTCGTTCGCGTCGTGCACCTGGCGCGCCGCGCCGCGGGCGAGCGCGAGCGACGCGATTTCCTCGAAGTGGAACATGTGCGGACCGAATACGACCGGCACGCGCACCGCGCACGCCTCGAGGATATTCTGCCCACCGTGGCGCACGAGGCTGCCGCCGACGAACGCGACGTCCGACGCCGCGTACAACCGCTGCAGCTCGCCCATCGTGTCGCCGACGACGACATCGACGGTCGGCTCTAGCTCGCTGTGCGTAAGACTGCGCAGCGCGATCTCGTAGCCGCGCCGCTCGCAAAGCTGCGCGACCCTGTCGAAGCGCTCCGGATGCCGCGGCACGATCACGAGCAACAGATCGGGAAACTTCTCGCGCAGGCGCGCGAACGCGTCGAGCACGAGCGCCTCCTCGCCGGCATGCGTGCTCGCCGCGATCCAGATCGGGCGATGGCGGCCCCAGAGCTGGCGTACCGCGGCGGCCTCCTGCATCAGGCTTTCGGGCAACGGCACGTCGAATTTCAGATTGCCGGTGACCTTGATGCGCTCGGCCGGCGCGCCGAGCTGGCGCAGCCGCGCCGCGTCGACCTCGGTTTGCGGGCAGATCAGATCGGCGTTGTGCAGCATGTCGCGAACGATGCGCGGCGCGCGAAGGTAACCGCGCAACGACGCTTCCGAGACGCGCACGTTGACGAGGAAGAGCGGAATCCGCCGTTTCCGGCACGCGGCGAAGATGTTCGGCCAGAACTCGGTTTCGGCGATCACGGCGAGATCCGGCCGGACGCGATCGAGAAAGCGCGCCACGGCATCCGGCAGATCGTACGGCACATACGAATGTCCGACCCGCTCGCCGAAGAGCTCGCGAACCTGCTCCGAGCCGGTCGGCGTCATCGTCGTCACGTGAATGCGGTGCTCGGGATAGCGCGCGTCGAGCTCGGCGATCAGAGGGGCAGACGAGCGCACCTCGCCGACCGACACCGCGTGAACCCAGATGATCCGTTGCCCGGCGACGCGCGGAACGAAACCGAAGCGCTCGTGCCAGCGGTTCCAGTACGGCCGGTAAAAGAAGCCGCGCCATAGAAGATTCCACAGCGCGTACGGCAGAAGCAGGTACGCTGCGATCGACCAGACCGTCACGGCGCCTTCTCGAAACGGGTCTCGACCGCCTGGCGGGCCTCGAAATAGCGAACGTACTCGGGGTCCCAAGACGCGCGCAGCGCGGCCGCGGCGTCGAAGCTCCCGGTGAGGCCGAGCATCAGCTCGGCCGCTTCCCTGACCGCGTTCGCGCCGGACGGCGCGCCGGTCACGTAGTCGACGATGCCGCGGCGAACGGCATGCTCGCGAAGCAGAGGGCTCGAGTCCCGCCGCACGAGCAGCCGGACGCCGCAGCGCGCGGCGACGCCCAAGTCGTTGACGTCATCGAAGACCGCCGCGAGCCGTTCCGGCTCGACGCCGTGCGTCGCGCAGAGCCGTTCGAGCGCCGCGACCTTGTTCCTCACGCCGGTGTACACGACGTCGAGGTGCTCGCGCGTCGCGAAGCGTCGCACCGCGGGGTTCTCTTCTCCGGTGATGATCGCCGTGATCGGCAGACGTCCGTGAGCGCGCCACATCGCGAAGCGGAGCAGATTGAGCCCCATCGAGTCCGCCTCGCTGAACGGGCTCTCGCCGTTCGAGTCCTTGACGCCCGCGTTGAAGACGCCGTCCCAGTCGAGAACGAGCCCGCGGCATGCCGCCGCTCGCTCGGCGAGGCGCTCGACTGGCGCGACGAAAACGCCGCCGAGCGCCGCGAACGCGGCCGCGATATCGGTCAACGATGCCGAATGCGGGCCCATCTCGAGTCTCAAATCGACACGGCGCTTTCCCCGCTCGCGGGCGAGCCCGGGCGCCCGGTCCACGGGTCCTCTAGCGCTGCGGACCGAGCAAACCGAGGCGCACGAGATCCTGGATATCGAGAATGCCGGCGGGCCGCTCGCCGTCGACGACGATGATGCTGTCGACCTGGAATTCCTTGAAGAGCTTGACCGCTTCGTTCAGCACGGCTTCTTTGCCGATCGTGATCGGATTCTTCGTGAAGCCGATCTCGCCGAGCGTCTGATCCAGGATCGCGCGGCCGTCCTTCTGCAGCCGGCGCCGCAGGTCGCCGTCGGTGAAGACGCCGATCACCGCGCCGGAATCGTCGACGACCGTGACCGCGCCGAGCCGCGATTCCGTCATGCCGACCATCGCCGTCGTCAGCGTATCCGTCGCACGGCAGACCGGGTTCTCTTCCCGGATCAGATCCTTGACCCTCAAGGTCATGAGCTGCGTGTGCTCGCGGAACTGGGCGGCGCCGACGTCCGTCAGCGTGTTGTCGCACAGGCGCTGCAGAACGGCGAACGGCACCGTGCAGACGTGCACGCCGGCGAGCAGCGCCTGCCGCACGTGCTCCGCGTGCCGCACCGAGGAGAACATCACTTTCGTGTCGTAGCCGTGGACCTCGACGACCTCGACGAGCTGCTCGAAGAGCTGAATCGCGTCGTGCCCCTGGTCCTGCATGCGGCCGGCGAGCGGGCAGACGAAAGCGGCGCCCGCCTCCATCGCCATGTAGGCCTGGTTCAGCGTGTAAATGAGATGGACGTTGACGCGATGGCCGCGGTCGGTCAGGCGCTTGCAGGCCTTCACGCCCGCGTTCGAGATCGGCACCTTGAACACCGGCTCGCGCTCGAGCCCGAGCGAAAGAATCCGCTCCGCCTCGGCGACGATCGCGTCCGGCGTATCGCCGAGCGCCTCGACCTGAAGCTCCGGGACCATCTTCGACAGCCTCACGATCGCGCCGTCGATATCCGTGATCCCGTGCCGATGCATGAACGTCGGCGTCGTGGTCAGACCCTTCACGAAGCCGAAATCGAACGCGGCCTCGATTTCCTTGAAATCAACCGAGTCGAGATAAAGATCCATCTAGCTACTCAATGCGCGTGTGACACGTGCGGGCGAACGAGATCGTGGATCTCGAGCAAGGGCTTGACGAAATCCGCGAGCTTGTCGAGCTCGTACTGGCTGGCGGCGTCGCAGAGCGCCTCCGGCGGATTCGGATGCGCCTCGATGAACAATCCGTCCACGCCCGCCGCAACGCCCGCGCGCGCGATGACCGACAGGTACTGCCGCGTGCCGCCGCGCGGATCCTTGCTCGGGATGCCGTACTTGCGGATCGTGTGCGTGATATCGAAAACGACCGGATAGCCGGGCTGAGCGAGCAGATAGAAGCTGCGCGGATCCACGACGAGATCGTTATAGCCGAACGTATAGCCTCGCTCGGTCAGAATGATCTTGTCGTTCCCCGAGGCCTCGATCTTGCGCACCGGCTTGTCCATGTTGTCCGGCGCGATGAACTGACCGTGCTTGATGTTGATCACGGCCCCGGTCTTCGCGGCCGCCACGACGAGCTCGGTCTGCATGCAGAGATACGCAGGGATCTGCAGGACATCGACGACCTCGGCGGCAGGCGCGGCCTGCGACGGGTAGTGGATGTCGGTCAGGATCGGCAGCTCGAACTCCCGCTTGATCTTCTCGAGCAGCTTCAGCCCTTCCTCGAGGCCCGGACCCTGGTAGTAGTCGAGCGAGCTGCGGTTGTCCTTCTGGAAAGACGACTTGAAGATCAACGGCACGCCGAGATCCTCGGCGATCCCTTTCAGTCGCTCGGCGGTGCGCATCATCAGCGGCTCGGCTTCGATGACGCAAGGTCCGCAGATCAGGAAAAGTCGATCGGACCCGCAGTCGATATTGCCGACTCTTACGTGCTTTTTGCTCATCGAGAATCCAGGTGGCCGCCAGCTCGCGGCATTGTGCGTTCAAAGGCTTGGGCCTGCAAGCTCGCGCCGGTACCGGCGAGCACGCGAGTCAGCAAAGCGAAGTTGCGCGCCGTCGCGCCCTGCCCGTGCAGCACGACCTGCCGGGCGCGCTCGCCGATAGCGCGGCGCAGCTCCTCGTCGGCGAGCAGCGCTTCGAGCGCGTGCTCGAGCTCCTTGCTATCGCGAACCAGAATGCCGGCATCGCGTGCGAGCAGGTCCTCGACCGTCTCCTTGAAGCTGAAATTGTAAGGCCCGAACAGCACGGGGACACCGAGTATCGCGGGCTCCATTAGATTGTGACCCCCCTTGTTGGTGCCTCGAAAGTGGAGGCTGCCGCCGACGAACGCGACATCCGCCGCGGCATACAATCGGCCGAGCTCGCCGATCGTATCGACGACGAGCACACCTTGCGCTCCGGGCGGCTCGGCCCGACCCGCATCGATCTCGGTCTTGCGCACGGCCGCGAATCCCGCCGCCCTGACGCGTGCGGCCACGCTCTCGGCATCGGCGGGATAGCGAGGCACGAGGATGAGCGCGGCGTTCCGACTCCCGCGAGCGCCGACGAACGCGTCGATCAGCGCCTCGTGCTCGCCGGGATGCAGGCTGCCGCCGATCACGACGAGGCAGTCGTCGCCGTACCGCAGCGTCCGCCGCACCTCGCGGCGCGCCGCGGCGCCTTCGCCGGAGCCCGCGAGATCGTATTTCATGTTGCCGGTCACGTGGATACGTGCGTCCGCGACGCCGAGTCGGCGCAATCGCTCCGCGTGCTCGTCGCTCTGCACCGCGATCAGCCCGAGCCCGCGCAGCACGCGCGGCACGACGACGCTTCGGCGATACGCGCGATAGGAACGCGGCGAAATCTTGCCGTTGAGCACGGCCACCGGCACGCCGCGCCGCTGGGCTTCGAGCAAGAAATTCGGCCAGTACTCCGACTCGACGATCACTATGAGCCGAGGGTCGAGGCGACTCATGAAGCGCCGCACGACGAACGATAGATCGAACGGAAAGAGGATCACGCGGTGGCGGGAGAACGCCTTCCTCGCCGCGGCAAGCCCGGTCGCCGTGTAAGCCGAGATCACGAGCGGCACGCCCGGGCGCTCGCGCTCGAGCCGCTCCACGAGCGGTCGAAGCAACGAGACCTCGCCAGCCGACGAGCCGTGCAGCCAGATCGATCCCTCGATAGGCTCCCCGAGCCCGGCGCCGAACCTCGCCGGCAGGTCGCGCCAGCCGCCGCTTCGCACCAAGCGGTACACGAGCCACGGCGATGCGACCGCGAGTCCCAGCGAATAGGCGATATCGAGGAGGAAGCGCATCGGAAGCGTCGGAATTGGCGGGCGTTAGAGTGAATGGCCGCCCATTCTAGCCCGCCCGACTGGTCCGTGCCGTACGCGCGCGGGATCAGACGGACGCGGGCTGCTCGGCGCCGGCGCTCGCAGCGACGCGGATGGCCTCGCATGACGGGCCGCGCAGCCACCGTGCGGCGAGATCCGCGCGCATCGAGCGCGCGATGAAGAAACCTTGCGCCGTATCGCAGCCGAGCGACGCGACCGCGCGCAGCGCAGCGTCGCTGTCGACGCCCTCGGCGACCGCGCTCATGCCGAACGCGCGAGCCAGCTCGACGATGACGCGCACGACTTGCCGATCCTTCTCGTCGATGGCCGCGGTGGAGACGAAGCGCCGGTCGATCTTCACCTCGGTCGCGGGGATCTCCTTGAGATAAGCGAGCGACGAGTAGCCCCGCCCGAAATCGTCGATCGACAGCCCGACGCCGAGCTTGCGCACGCGCTCGAGACAGGCCTTGGATGCGGCATCGGCGCAGACGAGGCTCTCCTCCGTCAGCTCGACGGTGAGACCGATACCCGCCGCGCGCAGCTCGTCGTGCAGCGTGCCGAGGCGGTCGAAGAACAGGGGATGTTTCAGCGCGTGCGGAGCGACGTTGACGGCGAGGGTCAGCGAGCCCTCGTGGCCGGCCCACGCCGACAGGCTTTCGCGCACCCGCTCGAAGACGAGCCACGTCAACGGGACGATCGCTCCGCAGCGCTCCGCGAGCGGCACGAACATTTCCGGCGAGACGAACGCCCCCGAACGGGTGCGCCAGCGCGCGAGCGCTTCGAACCCGCGGACTCGAAAATCGGCGAGCTCGATCTTGGGTTGAAAGTGAACCTCGATGTCGCGGTGCTGGATTGCGCGCTCGAGATCGCTCTCGAGCTTCCACAGCGCGGCCTGCCGCCGGGTCGAATCAGGGGTGTACATTCCGATCGGCACCTCGCTCTCGCGCGCTTCGGTCAATGCGAGCTCGGCACGCCGAACGAGGCGCTCGGCGTCCTCGGCATGCGTCGGATACACGGCGACGCCGAGCGTCAGATCGACGACGAACTCGTCTTCGTCGATCTTCACGTGCGCCCGCTCGTCCTCGACGAGTTGCGCGGCGGCGTCCATGATCGCCCCGATCGTATCGGCCGGAAGCAGCGCGATGAATCGTCGATTGCCGAGGCGAATGATCGACGCGCCCGGAGGGAGAACGCGGCGCAGCCCCTCGACGTACCCGCTGCAGAAGCGCGCCGAGACGTCGGCGCCGAAGGTCGCGGCGAGGCGGTTGAACGCGTCGAGCTGCCCCAGCAGCAGCCCGGTCAGGCGCCCGGGCGACTGGCGCAGGCACCGTTCGATGAAGCGCGTACTCGCCTGCCCGTGGCGCAGCTCTGACATCGTCGAAGATCCGCTCGCGGCCCGAAAGGCACCGGACGTGCGATTTCATCATCATCGGGCCCTGTCGGCTGTGAGAGGGGTCACGGCCGTGGCCCGCGAAGGCGTGCATAGTTCCCGCTCGGCGAACTGCGCATGGTGTTATGAGACGCGAGCCCGAGCTTCGTCATACCGAAACGTATACCGAATCCAACTTTCTTCGGCTCTTCACCGCTCCGTCGCCGGCCTCCGCCGAGCGTATCGTCACGCTCGAGCACTTCCACTATCGGCCGGCCGATTCGGGCCGATCGGGGTGGGAGTGCCGCACGATCATCGACAGGGAGCCGATGAGCAAGGAAGACGCGGTATTCATCGCCGAAGCGTTCGCCCGCGAGCACTCGATTCCCGTGATCTACGAGTGCCACGAGGGCTAGAACGGGTCAGCGCAGCGCTTCGATCGCCTGCCGACGCGCCGCTTCGAACTCGTCCCCCGAACACCACCTCGGCATCTCGTCGCCGTTCGCGACGATCAGCCCGGCCAAGAAACCGAAACGGGCATCCTCGACCATGCCGTCGAAACTCCAGTCCGGGGTCAGCTCGTCGCTCGTCCGGTGATAATGGTTCTCGTTGTACTCGTCGATTCGCGCTCGGCCCCACCCTTCGGGCCGGCCGATGAACTCGGTCCCCGTGCGGAAGTAGAATGCCGGAACGCCGATTTTCGCGAAGTTGAACTGATCCGATCTGTAGTAGTAACCCTGATCGACGTCCGGATCGGGCTTGACGACGCGTCCCTCGTGCTCCGCCACCTGCGCCGCGACCTCGTCGAGGGTGGACTTGCCGAGCCCGACGAAGGTGATGTCCTTCGTCGCACCCCAGATGTTTCCGCTGTCGTAATTCAAATTGGCGGCGATGCGGCCGGGCGGAACGGTCGGATGCCGCGCGAAATGCGCGGAGCCGAAGAGCCCCTGCTCCTCGGCTCCTGCGAAGAGCAGCATGATCGAGCGCCGCGGGGGCGCGGGCAGCGCGGCGAACGCTTCGCCGATCTCGAGGACCATCGCGACGCCGCTCGCGTTGTCTCGCGCGCCGTTGAAGACGGTATCTCCCGAGGCGTCCGCCGCCTTGCCGAGGTGATCGTGGTGCGCGGTATAGATCACGAGCTCGTCTGCGAGCACCGGATCGCTCCCGCGCAGCACGCCGAGCACGTTCGCCGTCGACGTGCGCTCGAGCTCGTTCTCGAGAGCGATCGACGTCGTCAAGCCGAGCGGGATCGGCTCGAAATCCCGGCGCCTCGCGCGCTCGACGAGGGCGTCGAGGTCGTAGCCCGCCGCGGCGACGAGCCGCCGAGCCGCGGCCTCGGTCACCCAGGCTTCGATCTCGACGCGCGGCTCGCCGACCGCCGGCAGCTCGTATTGCGTGCCCGTCCAAGAGCTTTGCACGACTTCCCACGGATACCCGGCCGACGGCGTCGTATGAACGATGATCGCCCCGGCGGCGCCCTGTCGCGCCGCGCTTTCGTATTTGTACGTCCACCGGCCGTAGTAGAGGCGCGCGGGTCCCGCGAACAGCTCCGGATCCCAATCCGGATCGTTGTTGAGCATCAGCAGGACCTTGCCTCGAAGATCCGCATCCTTGAAATCGTTCCACTCGTGCTCGGGCGCGACGATGCCGTAGCCGACGAACACGACCTCGGCAGCGTCGATCGCGGCACGCTCGCGCTGAACCCCGCTCGATGCAATGAAGTCTCGACCCTGTGAAAGGTCGACGCGCCGCTCGCCGCGAGCGAACGACCACTTCTCCGGATGAGACGCCGTGATGCCGACGAGATCGAACGACTGTCGCCAGCTGCCGTCGGGCATGCCGGGCTCGAAGCCGAGACGCTCGAGCTCTTGCTCCAAGAAGCGCAGCGTCAGCTCGTCTCCGCGGGTTCCCGGCGCACGTCCCTCGTAGCGATCGCTCGACAGCTCGGCCACTATGCGCTCGAGGTCCGTCGCGTCGATCGCCTCGGCCGCCCTTTCGGCGTCGGCGCCGAGCGGCGTGCGCGGCTGGCCGCTTGCGGCAGCGGCGAGCAGGCCCGCGAGAGCCGCGCCGCTGAGCGTCATGACGATCGCCGCGACGCCGCTGAAGCGGATTTTGCTCATCGGCGAGCTCCGACACGTCGGACATGCGTGGTTCGCCGGGTGCAAGTCGTATGCCACGGCTCTCGCGCGCGGCGTCACGGCACCGGCCGCTCCGTTCGAGGAGAATCGTCGGATGCCGAGCGCTTCGAGCTCGCGAGAAGTCGGCGCAACGCCGCGAGGTCGACGGGTTTGACCAGATGGTCGTCGAAGCCCACGTCGCGGGCGCGGCTCACGTCTTCCTGACGCCCCCACCCTGTCAACGCGACGAGCATCGTCGCACGCGTGGGAAACTCCGCGCGCAGCCGCCTCGCGACCTCGTATCCGCTCATGCCCGGCAGACCGATATCGAGCAGCACGACGTCGGGCTCGAAGCGCGCGTAAGCCGCGAGCGCCTGCGGCCCCGTCGTCGCGACGCGAACCTCCGCGCCGTTCGCTTCGAGCAGCATGCGCAGCGTCTCGGCGGTGTCCTCGTGATCCTCGACGAGGAGAACTCGACTGCCCGCGATCGAATCGGCGGCGGGCGGCTCGTCCCGCTCGCCTTCGTCGGGCGGCGGCGCGATCGGTAGCCGAACGACGAACGTGCTCCCCTTCCCCTCGCCTTCGCTGCGCGCCTCGATCGTCCCGCCGTGCATCTCCGCGAGCTGCTTCGCGAGCGCGAGGCCGATGCCGAGCCCGGAGACGCCGGATTTCTCCGCGCCGCCGACCCGGCTGAAAATCGTGAACAGCCGCGGCAGCGCATCGGGGTCGATCCCGATACCGGTGTCCGTGACGGCGATCTCCACCTTGTCGTCGACGCGCCTCGCGACGACGCTGATCCGCCCCGGCTCGCGCGTATAGCGTGCCGCGTTGTTCAACAGGTTCGTGAAGATCTGCACGAGCCGCATCGGGTCGCCGTCGAGCCATAGCGGCTCTTCCGGCAGGCTCGTCACGAGCTCGTGGCCCGCCGCTTCGATCAGCGAGCGGGTCGTCTCGATCGCGTCGTCGAGCACGTCGGCGAGCGCGACTCGTTGCCGGCGTATTTCGTACGTGCCGAGCCGGATCCGCGACGTCTCGTACAAATCGTTCGCCAAGCGAACGAGATGCTCGATCTGGCGGTCGATGATGTCGACGATCGTCGCGGGTGCCGCGCCGGTCGTGCCCCGGAGCAGGTCGACACTGCTCCGGAGCGACGCGAGCGGATTTCTGAGCTCGTGCGCGAGCGTCGCGAGGAACTCGTCCTTGTGCCGGTCGGCCTCGCGCAGCGCCTGCTCGAGGCGCTTGTGCTCGGTGATGTCCGTCAGCGTGACCAGCACTCGACCGGGCGATACGGCCTCGGGCGATCCGACGATCGTCATCGAGAGATCACGGCGCTCGCCGTCCAGCGTGCACGCGACGGTATCGGTTCGCGTAAGCGGCTGCCTCGTCGCGACGGCGACGAGCTTGTCGACGAAGGCCTGCCAGGTCTCCGGAAGAAAGATGCGCTTCAGCGATTCGGCCAGCTCCCGCTTGTCGCGCGCGCCGAAGAGCCGCACCGTCGCCTCGTTGACGTCGGTCACGCGGATCGCGTCGCGCGCGCGGCGAAGAAACTCGGGACGCCGCTCGAGATAACTCTTGAGCTCCTCCGGTCCGTCCGCGCCGATCTCGTCGAGGATCGGCAAGGCGTCGGTGAAATCTTCCTCCCAGATCGAAACGTCGACGCTATCGAAGATATGCCGGTAGCGCGACTCACTCTCCTCGAGCGCCGCGCGTTTGCGCACGAGCTCCGTGACGTCGCTCGCGACGATCACGATCCGCGCGCCGTCGCCGACGTCGTCGAGACGCGCTCCGACGAACGTGAACCACGTGTCCTCGAGGCGCCCGCCGCGCTCGAGTCTCACGGCAACCTCGTGCCCGACCTCGGGCTCGCCGGTCTCGAGCACGTGCCGAAGCCGATCGGCGTATACGGCGAGCTCCGGCAGAGCGTCGAGCAGCGGCTTCCCGACGACGGCGCGGCCGCCCGATACGGCGATAGCGGCGGCGTTCGCCATTTCGACCTCGTAGGTGTCGCCGCGTACGACGACGATCGGAATCGGCGCATGCTCGATCAGCCTCGCGAGATCCGCGCAGCGCTGCTCGAGCCGCCGGCGGACGCGTTCGAGCGTGTGCTCGCGTCTCACCTGATCCTCGCGAGCGCGCGCGAGCGCTACGCCGGTTCCGATCCGTTCGGCGGCCGACTCCACGAAATCGAGGTAGTCGTCGTCGGCCTCGAGCCTCGGGCTCAAGCCCGCGATCAGGTATCCGTTGACGTCGCCCGACCGCGCGACCAGCGGACAGACGAGCGCATCGGACCAGCGTATCGGCGCTTTGAGGTCGGCCGCGTGCGCGAGCGGCCACGGCGCGTTCGCCGCGGCCGGCTCGATGATCGCCGGGACGCGAGGGTCTTCCGACACGATACCGGCGGTGCCGGCGAGCCGCGCAAGGCCGCCGACGCCGTCGGTCCGGTAGAGGATCGCGTAACGCAAGTCCGCCGGGTTCCGCTCGAGCGATGCGACCGCGGCCGCCCACGCTTCGTCCTCGTCCGCCGCTCGTGCCATCCGAGCGTCGAGCTCGTCCAGCGTCTCGCGCCGCCTGGCCGCCTGAACTTTCACGGTCGTATCGACCGCCGAGCACAGCACGCCGACCACCGCGCCGCCGCGCAGTAGCGGACTCGCAACGATCTCGAAATAGCGCTCCTCGATCGCGCTGCCCGAATCGAGCATCAGCAATCGGTCCGACAGGCAGCGCGGGCAGCCCGACAGCATGACGTTCTCGACCGCCGCACCCACCGTCTCCCAAAGGTCGACGCGGGCCTCGCGGGCCCGTTTGCCGAAAGCGTCGGGGTGGGCTTTGCCGAGCAGCGGAATCGCGGCGTCGTTGTAGATCAACAGCGATTCAGGGCCCCACACGAGCCACATCGGTCGCGGCGCGTCCAAGCAGACGTTCGCCACGCCGAGCAGCTCGAGCGGCCAATCGCGCGGAGAGCCAAGCGCGCTTCGAGTCTCGCTCCGCAGCAGCTCGCGGATCTCACCCCGACCCGAGAGCAACTTTCGCACGAGCTCGTCGGGACGGAACCCGGCGACTGCGTCTCGACCATCGTCGGAGCGACTTCCCGACCTCGCCAGCAACGCGCGCGCACCGGCAAATAATTTTTGCATCGTACAATAATACGCAATACGGAAGCTTCTAGGGCGCGGCCCGGCGCGCGGCAGCGTCACGCAATCGTCATCCGCCTGCACGAGCGAGCAATGCGACCGGGAATCGCCGCAGAACATCCGCGATCCCTACTTCCCCCCCTTCAACCGCCTCTCCAGTCAGCACGTTGCGCCAAATACCCGCGGGCAGGTCGAGCGTGGTGTCCCGCCATTCGCCCGCGAGCTTCAACGGCCAGCGCGGCGCGAGCGCGACGATCTCGTCGCCGCGCTCGAAGGCCACTACATGCTTTTTCTTCGAGCCGGCCGCGCGGAGCGGCCGATACGCGCCGTCGGCGAATGCGTTCTCGTGATCTCGTCGAGCCTCGAGCCCTCGTCGAATCAACCAGAGCTTGGGCAATCCTTCGTCGGCGCGAGCGACGATCGATTGGAGCGACAGATGATCCAGCTCGTCGAGAAGCCGCCTGCGAAGCTCGTAGTCGACGGGCCGCCGGTTGTCCGGGTCGACGAGAGAAAGATCCCAGAGCTCGGTGCCGCGGTAGAAGTCGGGCACACCCGGGCACGCGAGCTTGAGGAGCGTCAACGCGAGCGAGTTCGTGCGCCCCGCCGGGACGAGCGGCCCGACGAAGCGCTCGAGATCGGCGACGAACTCGCGGTCGGACATGACGGCATCGACGAAATCGGCGAGGGCTTCCTCGTACTCCGCGTTCGGACGATTCCACGTCGTGTATAGCCTCGCCTCGCGAGCGGCCTTCAGCATATACGCCTTCGTGCGCGCGGGATCGATCGGCCACGCTCCGACCAGCGTCTGGTAGAGCAGGTATTCCGCGTTGCGATCGGGCAACTCCGCGCGCCTGTAGCGCTCGTTGCGTGCGATCCAGCGCCGCACGGTCTCGGCCCAGCGTTGCGGAATCTCCGAAAGGAGCACGAGCCGCATGCGGACGTCCTCTGAGCGTTTCGTGTCGTGGGTCGACGTCGCGAGCAAAGTGCGCGGCCGGCTCGCGGCGATACGCGCGGCCCACGCGTGGAACTCGTCGACGTCGGAACCGAAGCGGTCCGCGGCGCCGCCGACCTCGTTCAGCGCGACGAGCCGGTTGTAGCGATAGAACGCCGTGTCCTCGACCCCCTTCGCCATCGCCGGGCCGGTAAGCTGCTGGAAGCGCATGGCGAACTCGGCTTCGAGCATGCCGTCCATTTCGAGCAGCAGGATGTCGCGCAAGAAATCGAGCAGGTCGCAATCGACGTCGGCGCGGTTTCGCTTCGCGCGCTCGATCGCTTGCTCGATGTGACGCGCGTCGTCCGGCGAAACGCGTTCCGCGGCCGGTCGGACATAGGTCCGATACACGGGGAAGCACGCGATCGTCTCTTTCAGCGCCTCGCGCAGCTCTTCGCGCGTGTAGTCCCGGTAGCGCCGATGCCGCGCCGTGATCTCCTCGAGCAAGCTCGTCAGCCGGTTCACGTCGCTGCCGAGCAGGTCGTGCAGCACCGCATGCTTCGTCTCGCGCACGAGCGACGCGTAGTCGTCGTCCCCGCCCGCCGCCTCTCGATAAAGCTCGGTCAACGGCCGTTCGCCGTGCGGATCTACGAACAACGATCCGGCGGCGTGGATGAACTCGTAGCCGGTGGTGCCCGCGACCGGCCAATCGTCCGGCAGCTCCTCGCCGGGCTCGAGGATCTTCTCGACGAGCTTCCATGCGCCGGGGCAAGCCTCGTGCAGCCGCTCGAGATACTCGAGCGGATCGTACAGCCCGTCGATATGGTCGATGCGAACGCCGTCCAGGACGCCGGAGCGCAGCCATTCGAGCACACGAACGTGGAGGTCGCGAAAGACTTCCTCGCGCTCGGTCCGCATGCCGATCAGCGTGTCGATATTGAAGAACCGCCGGTAGCCGAGCTCCCGGCTCGCGATTCGCCAGTACGCGAGCCGATAGTGTTGCCGGTCTATCACCGCGTCGAGCATATCGGGGTGCCGGTTCGCCGCTTCGATCGCGCGCTCGACGGCATCGGGTGCGTCCGGGTCGATGCCGGTCATACCGAGCAACACGTCGACCGAGCCCGGCGCAGTCGGGAACAGATGATCGTGGTAGCGCACACGCAACGCGCCGTCCGACCGCTCGAGCCGGATATTCCCCGCCTCGAGCTCGCGTCCGTAATGGTCGCCGAGCACCGGCAACAGCACCACGTTCTGGCCTCGCTCGTCCTCGGCGGCCCAGTCGACGTCGAAGTAGCGGGCGTAGCGGCTCGCGGGACCGTGCTCGAGCACGTCCCACCACCACGGGTTCTCGCGCACGATCGCCGTATGGTTCGGCACGATATCGAGCAGCTGTCCGAGGCCGTGCTCGGCCAGCGCGGCGCTCAACCTCGCGTGCGCTCCCTCGCCCCCGAGCTCGTCGTTGACCCGCGTCGGGTCGGCGACGTCGTAGCCGTGCTCGCTACCGGGCGCGGCCTGCATGTATGGAGAACAATAGAGATGACTGATGCCGAGGTTCGCGAGATAGGACGTGAGCGCCGCCGCGTCGACGAGGTCGAAATCGGCGTTGAGCTGCACCCGATAGGTCGCGACGGGCCGCACCGCCGGTATGCGGCCCCTGTGCTCGACGCGCGACAAGCTCATGGCTTCGCCTCCGCCGGCGCGAGCCGGAGTCGAGAGCGTGAATTCTCGATTTCGCAATCGAAACCAAAACCCGAATCACCGACGGGACGGAGCCGTGACGCCGCGTTCGTGGCGTCGTCGCTCGGAAACATAGCTCTTGAACGCAAGAACGGACGGGAGCGCCGATGTACGATTTTGCAATCGTCATGCCATGACGAAGCCCGCCCCCGTCGCGCGGAGAAGAAGGTTGCGTCTCGCGAAGTTTCGTCGCGCCGCCGCGCCTCGCGGTTGCCGGGGTATGGCGGTCAGAAGACGTGCAGGCTCAGCCACTCGGCGATGAGCGCCGGCTTCTCCTCGCCCTCGATCTCGATCGTCACGCCGAGCTTCATCAGCACCTGCCCGGGCTTGCGCTCCGTGACGTCGAGTAGCTCCGCTCTGGCGCGAATCCGCTTGCCGACCCGCACCGGTGCCGGGAAACGGACCTTGTCGAAGCCGTAATTGAGGAGCAGGCGGACGCCGGCGAGCTTCGGCACCATGTCGATGCAGAGCGGCACGATCAGCGACAGCGTGAGCAGGCCGTGGGCGATCGTCCCCCCGAACGGCGTCGCGGCGGCGCGCGCCGGGTCCACGTGGATGAACTGGTGGTCCTCGGTGACGTCGGCGAACGCGTCGACCCGGCGCTGGTCGACGATCATCCAGTCGGATACGCCGAGCGGCTCGCCTACGAGCGATTCGAGCTCGTCGCGGCCGATCTCGCGGGTTCGTTCGGAGCCCATCGACGACTCTCCGGCGCTCTGGTTCCACGCTAGCGTAGCATGCGCCGGTGCACGAACGGTTTGCGTTTTTCGGTCCGGCATGGCGGAATAAGCGCCCCGCCTCTCGCCGCAGGCGGCTCGGCTCTGCAGGGATGCGTCGCCCGCCGATCGACCGCAATGGGAAATTTTCGATGTCCGCCGCTCCGCGAATAGGGTTCGTCAGCCTCGGCTGCCCGAAGGCGCTCGTCGATTCCGAGCGGATACTGAGCAGGCTGCGCGCCGAAGGCTACGAGACGGCAGCCGACTACGCGGGCGCCGACGTCGTGGTCGTCAACACGTGCGGCTTCCTCGACAGCGCGCGCGAAGAGTCGCTCGACGCGATCGGCGAGGCGCTCGCCGAGAACGGGCGCGTGATCGTCACGGGATGCCTCGGCGTGCACGCGGACCTGATCCGGGCGCGGCATCCCGGCGTGCTTGCGGTCACGGGACCGCACCGGTACGAGGAAGTGATCGCCGCGATCCACGACGCGTGTCCCCCGCCGCACGCGCCGTACGCCGACCTGATTCCGCCGCAGGGCATCCGCCTGACGCCCCGGCATTACGCGTACGTGAAGATCTCGGAAGGCTGCAATCACCGTTGCAGCTTCTGCATCATCCCGAGCCTGCGGGGCCCGCTCGTGAGCCGAACCGCAACCGATGTGCTCGAGGAAGCGGAGCGGCTCGTGCGCGCCGGTGTGCGCGAGCTGCTCGTAATCTCGCAGGACACGAGCGCCTACGGCGTGGATCTGAAGTACGCGCCGTTCGAGTGGCGAGGCCGGAACCTCCGGACGCGCCTGACCGATCTCGCCGACGCCCTCGGCGAGCTCGGTGCGTGGGTGCGGCTCCACTACGTCTATCCGTATCCGCACGTCGACGAGCTGATACCGCTGATGGCCGAAGGCAAAGTGCTCCCGTATCTCGACATTCCGTTCCAGCACGCGAGCCCGCGCATTCTGAAGGCGATGCGCCGTCCGGCGACGGACGAGAAGACGCTCGAGCGTATCCGCGCATGGCGCGACGCGGTGCCATCGCTGACGCTGCGCTCGTCGTTCATCGTCGGCTTTCCCGGCGAGACCGGGGCCGATTTCGAGTATCTCCTCGAGTGGCTCGACGAGGCGGAGCTCGATCGCGTCGGCTGCTTCCGCTACGAGGCCGTGGACGGCGCGGCATCGAACGCGCTGCCCGACCCGGTCCCCGCGCCCGTCATCGAGGAGCGGTGGCATCGCTTGATGGCTGCGCAACAGGCCATCAGCGCCCGCCGGCTCGCGCGTCTCGTCGGCACGCGGATCGAAGCGATCGTCGACCGCGTCGAAGAGGACCGCATCGTTGCGCGCTCGAAAGGCGACGCGCCCGAGATCGACGGCAACGTGTACCTGCCGCGGATCGACGGGATCCGACCCGGTGCGATCGTCGAAGTCGAGGTCGAAGACTCGGACGAGTACGACCTCTACGCTTCGCCGGTCCTCGACGACGTGAGGGTTGCGTCATGACCGTTCTCGTTCGCCCGTTCCGCGCGCTTCGACCGCGCCCCGAGCACGCTTCCTCCGTCGCCGCGCCGCCGTACGACGTCGTCGATACGGACGAGGCACGCGCGCTCGCCGAAGGGAAACCGTTCTCCTTCCTGCACGTCTCGCGGCCCGAGATCGATTTGCCGCCCGGGACCGATCCGTATTCGGATGCCGTCTATTCGAAGGGCGCGGAAAATCTCGCGCGCCTGATCGAGTCCGGCGTGCTCGTGCGCGACGAGACGCCGTCGTTCTACGTCTACCGGATGGCGCTCGACGGTCACGTGCAGACCGGCGTCGCCTGCGTCGCGTCGGTTCGCGCGTACGAGGAGAATCGCATCCGCAAGCACGAGCTGACGCGGCCCGACAAAGAGAACGACCGGGTGCGTCATATCGACGCGCTGAACGCGCAGACCGGCCCGGTGCTGCTCGCGTATCGATCCACCGACCGCCTTCGCGAGCGGCTGGCCGAGCTTTCGGGCGGCGCGCCTTCGATCGATGCCGACGGCCCGCAGAACGTTCGGCACTCGCTGTGGCGGGTCTCGGATCCGGCCGTCGTCGCCGAGCTCGAGCGCGAGCTGAATGCCCTCGGCCGCTTGTACATCGCCGATGGGCATCATCGCTCCGCGGCCGCGGCGCGCGTGGCACGCGCCCGCAGGTCCGGCGATCCGCACGCGAGCCACGAATATTTCCTCGCCGTCGCGTTCCCGCACGACGAGATGCGGATCCTCGACTACAACCGCGTGATCGCCGATCTGAACGGCATGACGGTCGCCGAGCTCATCGAGCGGCTCGGTGCTCATTTCCAAGTGCGCGTCGCCGAGAAGGCGGCCAAGCCCTCGGCGCGGCGCACGTTCGGCATGTATCTCGACGGAACGTGGTACTCGCTCGCGCTCAAGTCGGGCGCGTTACCCGCCGATCCCGTCGGCCGGCTCGACGTGAGCCTCTTGCAGGCGCGCGTGATCGGCCCGCTGCTCGGCATCGACGATCCGCGCACCGACGCCCGGATCGCGTTCGTCGGCGGCGTGCGCGGGCTCGAGGAGCTCGAGCGTCTCGTCGACTCGCGACGCGCCGCCGTCGCGTTCGCGCTCCATCCGACGAGCATGGAGGAGCTCATGGACGTGGCCGATGCCGAGCTGCTGATGCCGCCGAAATCGACCTGGTTCGAGCCGAAGCTCGCCGACGGGCTGCTGTCGCACGTGCTCGATTGATGCGGCGCGGCGCGGCGTCTCGTGGCCGCTGACGGCCGCTCGCGCACGACGCGCTCGACGCTCGCCCCGGGCGTGGCGCCGATCTTGCATGACTCCGTGCCCGAGCTCCGTAAGGACCCGCTATGTTGAAGTTCCTTGGCGGTACGATCGGCGTCATCTTCTTGATCGGGTTGCTCGTCGTCATCGGTATCCTCGCACTGATCTTTTGAGCGCCTCTGGAACGCGAGCGCGGGCCTTGCCGATGGTCTCCCGCAACTTTCGCGTCATCCTTCAGCTCGCGGTGAGCCTCGGGCTGCTGGCGCTGCTCGTCTCCCAGGTCGACTGGTCGAGGAGCGTGCCGTTGCTCGCGCGGGCGAACCCGTGGTTGGTGCTCGCGTTGCTCGTGATCTACGCGGCCGATCGCGTGCTGATGGCGTTGAAGTGGCGGCAGCTGCTTCGCGTGCTCGATCCGCGCTTGGGCAAGCTCGGCGCGGTGCGCGTCTACTACGAGAGCACGTTCGTCGGCTTCGCGATGCCGCTCGGCGGGCTCGGGCCCGACATCGTGCGTTACGTTCGACTCACGAGGCTCGGCATCGCGCCGCACGTGACCCTGGTGTCGATGGGCATGGAGAGGCTCGTCGGTTTCGTCGCGACGATCCTGCTCGCCGCCGTCGGTCTCGCCGTCCTGTCCGCGCTGGTCTCCGGCTCGACGCTGGGCGATTTCGCGGCGGCCGCGTCGGCGTGCGCGCTCGCCGCGACGTCGCTCGCGGCGGTTGCGCTGTTTCATCCGCGCGCGATCGACGTCGGCGAACGGCTCATCGCACGTTCTCGGCGCATCGCCCATCGCGCGAAGAATTACGTGGACGCCGCTCGCGCGTTCGCGTCGCGCCGTCGGCTGCTCGTTCTGAATCTCGGGCTCTCGATGCTCGAGCAGACCACGCCCGTGTGGACGTACTGGATCGGCTCGAGGGCGCTCGAGACGCCGTTCTCGCTCGCCGCGTGCCTCGCCGTCGCGCCGGTCACGATCGTGATCCAACGGCTGCCGCTCTCCTACGGCGGCCTCGGGCTGCGCGAAGGCAGCGCGGCGGCGCTGCTCGTCGCGCTCGGCTACGACTACTCCGAGGTGCTGATCGTGCTGATGATGCTCTTCGTCGTCTTCATCGTGTCGTTGCTGCCGGGCGCCGTGATCTTCAAGCGCAGCCCTCGGCTCGCCGAAGCGCCTACCCCTCGGGCCGCGCGCTGAGGCGGCGAGAACGCTCGCGCGCGCCGCTCGAGAGCAGCGGCCGAACGAGCCGCCAGTACGCGGCGAACGTCGCGCTCAGCGTGGCGACGGCCCGGGCCGCGACGTCGAAGCCGTGCGCATGCTCGGGCCGGACGTACATCGGTCCCGCGAACAGCACGTCCCTATCCGGCACGACGCGCAGCGCTTGAACCTCGCGCCGCCTCTTCACGATGGACGGTAAAGCCAAGATTGCATCGAGCGTCCCGGCCACGTACAGATGCGGCATGCCTTTCAGCATCAGGAACGTCGCTTGCACGATCTCGTAGAGCACGAGCGCCGGAAGGATCAGCAGCAGCGTGCGCGCCTCGTAGTGCGTCAGTAGGTAGCGCCACCGGTTACCGACCTGACCGCGCGCTCGATACGCGCGCGTGCCGTCGAACGGCTTGTACTCGTGCAGACAGACGGCGGTCGGCACGTACAGGCACTCGTAACCCGCGAGCAGAAGCCTCTGGTGCAGCTCCACGTCGTCGCCCCACGCGAGCCGGTAGCCCTCGTCGAAGCCGCCCACCTCGGAAAGCTTGCGGCGATCGAGCAGAACGATGCCGCCGCCGATCGCCGGCCTCGGCTCGGTACGCCCGTCGAACGGCTCGTGCCGATTCGGCGCGATCGTCGCGCCGGCGTAATGAATGCGACCGCCGGCCATGTAAACGGTATCGGGCGTTTGCGCGTACATCATTCTCGGCAGACAAAGCGCGACGCGACGATCCGCGTCCATCGCACGCACCAGCTCCGCGATGCAATCGGTCTCGAATACGACGTCGTTATCCGTGACCAGGATCTTGTCGGCCGTCGCTCGAGCGAGCCCGATATTCCGCAGCCTGTTAACCTCCTTCGTATTGCGCGGCTCGCGATGAATTTCGACGGCGGGATATTGCCGAGCGATCGCGTCCGGGCTGCCGTCCGTCGAGCCGTCGTCGACAACGATCACGGACACCGCGACGCCGCGCTGACGAAAGAGCGAATCGAGCGTGTCGAGCACCGTCCTCGCGCCGTTGTAATTCACGACCACGACCGCAATCGTCCCGGGCCGTCGCTCATCGGCAACGCGTTGCACCGGCGGTTCGGCTTCCGAAGGATTCATAGGCGGACCCGCTCTTCAGGCGTGGCCGGGCAATGCAAGGCACATGCCATCTGGCCCGAAACTTGAATGAGTCGCCCCGCGCGGCCCACGAGCGAGGGATCGGCTCGCAGCGTGTTGGAGGACGATGACTTGAACAGGAAGGTTCTCGTCACAGGAGCGACGGGCTTTATCGGGCAAGCGCTGACTCGAAAGCTCCTCCAGCGGGGCGAGGACGTGCGAGTCCTTGTCCGCGATCCGGCAAAGCTCGCGGCGCTCGACTTCCCCCCTCTCGATGCGGTCTTCGGTGATATCACCGACCCCGAAACGGTCGATCGAGCGACGCGCGGCGTCGATCTGGTCTATGCGATCGCGGGCACGTTCCGAGAGCCGGGTCTCTCCGACGCCCGATATCGCGAGGTCAACGTCGAATCGGTGCGGATGATGCACGACGCGGCAAGACGTAACGGCGTTCGACGCATCGTGCACTGCAGCACGTGCGGTATCCACGGCAGCATCAACGGATCTCCGGCCGACGAGACGCATCCGGTCAGGCCCGTCGGCATCTACGAGCAAACGAAGGCGGACGGCGAGCGCCTCGCGCTCGAGCTCGGCGCTCGGAACGGCGTCGAGGTCACGGTCCTACGGCCGACGCCGGTTTACGGGCCAGGCGATACGCGTCTGCTGAAGCTATTCAAGCTCGCGAGTCGCCGGCCGATGATCACGATCGGCGACGGCAAGGTCGGCTATCATCTCGTCTACATCGAGGATTTGACCGACGCCTTCATCCTCGCGGCTTCGGAGCCCGGCGCGGCCGGAGAAGCGTTCCTGATCGGCGGCCCCGATATCCCGTCTCTGAACGAGATCTTCGAGCTGGTGGCGTCGTTGGCCGGCAACGGCGGAAAACCCGGCGTCGTGCGGCTGCCCGCGCGGCCGATCTGGCTCGCCGGGTGGCTTTGCGAGGCGATGTGCCGGCCGCTCGGCGTCGATCCGCCGATTCACCGGCGCCGGGTCGAGTTCTTCACGAACAATCGCGCCTACCGAATCGACAAGGCCCGCGCCCTGCTCGGCTACTCGCCGAAGGTCGGCGTCGAAGACGGCCTGCGCCGCACCGCGGAGTGGTATCGGAGCCAGGGATTGCTCTGACTCCCGCGCGGAGCCGTCACGGACCGGCTCCGGCCGTCACGCCGCCGACCGGCTTCGGGCCGCCCCGTTGCGGGGCACGCGCCGGCGCACGCCGCAGAGCGCGATGCTCGCGCCGCAAGAGATGCGCGCGCCGCGCGACGAATCCCGCGTAGAACATCAGCGGGAACATGATCTCGTTCATCGCGAGCACCGCGTGATACAGGAAGGACATCGCGAAAAGAACCACGATCGCGCCCCAGCATTGACCGATCGCGGCATGCGAGCCGCCGGCCTTCGCGAGCGTCACCGCGTCGCGCAGCATCGCGAACAGCAACAGACCGTAGACGGCGACGCCGGCGAACCCCATGTTCCATAGCAGCATCGTGACCTGCGTGAACCACACCCGATACTTCTCGTAGTAGTGCGCGTACTCGCCCTCGAAGCCAGGCAGCATCGCGGGTGAGACGTTTCCGATACCGAGGCCGAACACCGCGCGGAGGGGCGTTTGCGAGATCGTGCGCACGGCGATCTGCATACTGTCGAAGCGGCCGACGCGCGGGTCGCCTTCGACGGCGCCGCGGTACATGTAATCCTGCACGCGCCCTTCGAGCCAGAAGTCCTCGAGCGTCGTTCCCGATGCTCGGTTCTGGATCAGGTAGTCGTAAGTCGCGACGAAACCCGCGCCGCAGATCGTGAAGATCGCGACGATCGGCACGAGGCGCCGCAGCGGCTGCTCGGACCTTCGCATCAGGAGAATGGGCGCGAACATCGCGACGGGCAGCATCACGATGGTCGCCTTCGTCTCGTTCACCGCGGTCGGCACGAGCATCAGCCCCGTGCAGGTCAGATAGGGCAGCAGCGACAGCTTCCTGCGCAGGTACAGCACTGTCAGCAGCGTGATGCCCGATATCATGACCACGCTCAAGACGCCCGAGTTCGTCACCGTGCCGGTCACGACGTCTCCGGTGTGCATCTTGTGCGCGAACTGCCAGAACCGCTGATAGACCGCGAGAGGGATCTGAATCGCGAGAAGCGCGATCAGCACGACGAGCTGGCTGCGGATCTCCCGCCCTTTGAACGGATAGACGGCGCCGAGCAGCAGCAGCGGCAGCGCCGGCAGATAGGTGCGGAGACCGGACACGACAGGACCCGCGGGCACGCCCTCGACGACGGCGCCCATCGCCATCGTCATCAGCAGCGCGACGATGAATACGATGTACTTGCCGTCGAGCTCGAGCCGCTTGCCGACGATCAGCCGCGCGATCACTACGAGCAGCACGATACCGCTCAAGAGCTCCGGCAGCACGACGAAATAGACGCTGACGACGTTCAGCTTCTTCGCGAAGAACGCCGCGAGGAAGCACGAGAGAAACGTCACGATGACGAGCGCGTTGATCATCGCTCGGCCTCCGGCTCCCCGAACAGCCGAGCGTAAACCTCGAGCAGCTTCGGCGCTTGGTGGTCCCACGACAGCTCTCGCTCGATCCGCGCCCGTCCTATGCGCCCCATTTCCGCGCGCTTCTCGGGATCGTCGAGCAGCTCGATGAGCTTCTCCGCGAAGCTTCGCGGATCGTTCGGCCGCGCGTACAGCGCCGCGCCGGCCGCGGAGACGCGGCCCTCGGTCGTATCGAACTGCACGACCGGCTTGCCGAGCGCCATGTACTCCATGATCTTGTTCATCGTCGACTTGTCGTTCATCTCGTTGACGACGTCGGGATTCACGCAGACGTCCGCGGTGTTCAACACCTCGAGAAGCTCCTCGTCCGAAAGACGTCCGGTGAACGTCACGTCGCCGTCGAGCTCGAGCGCGTGCGCGAGCCGCTTCAGGTTCTCGAGCTCCGTGCCGCCGCCGACGAGCGTGAAATGCACGTCGTCGCGCCCGGCGTCGCGCACGACGTGTCTCGCCGCGCGAAGGAGCATATCCACCCCTTCCTGCTTGCCGATCACCCCGACGTAGCCGACGAGGTGACGCTTGCCGAACCGCCATTTGGGCACCGGCGGCCCGACGCGCATCCTCTCGAGCGAGGGGCCGCTCCTGACCACCGCGACCTCCGCCGGGCTCTTGCCGCCGCGCTCGACGGCGATGCGGCGATACGAGTCGTTCGTCGCGATGGCCCGGTCCGCGACACGGTACGTCGACCGCTCGAGCGCGAGCAGGAGCCGGTAGAACACGTCCCGCTTGCCGAACTTCGCCTCGTAAAGCTCCGGATTGATGTCGTGGTGGTCGAACACGAATTTCTTGCCGAAAAGCTTGAACGGCAGCGCCACGAGGAAGATCAGATCCGGCGGATTGCACGCGTGGATGACGTCGACGCCGCGCGTCAACGCGACGCGCACGGCGAGCACCAGCTCGAAGAACAGAGCGACGGCGTACTCGGCCGCGTAGCCGAGCGGGCCGTCGGCCTCGACAGGCAGCGGATGCCTATACACGTGCACGCCTTCGAGCACCTCGTAGCTCTTCCTGTAGTCGCCCCGCTTCGGGGATATCACCGACACGTCGTAGCCGGCCGCCTGGAGCGTCGTCGCCTCCTGCCAGACGCGGCGATCGAAGGGAACGGGCAGATTCTCGACGATGATCAGCACGCGGCGCCGGCGGCGATTTACCAGCAGATGCCCTGATAGTCCATCCGATCGCATAGCTCCGCGCCGATCCTTGCGCGCACCAGATCCAGAATCATCGTCCCTTGCGGCACGTTGCGCACGAGCTCGGAGAACTCGGGCTCCGCCGTGCCGATCACCAGAATCTGCGAGTCTTCGATCAAGCGATTCGGGTCATCGACCATCAACCTCTCGATATGCGGAATATGTCGAAGGATGTAATCGCGATTCGCGCCGATCAGCTTCGCCAAGCTGACGTTGCGGTCGTAGATCGCGACCTCGTATCCCTTGCCGATGAGGCGCTCGATCAGTCCGACGAGCGGGCTTTCGCGCAGATCGTCCGTGCCCGCCTTGAAGCTCAGCCCCAGCACGCCGACGCGGCACCGCCCGTGCCGTTGCAGCATGTCGAAGGCCCGGGCGATCTGCAGCTCGTTGCTCGGAAGAATCGACGAAAGCACCGGCGTCTCGAGGTCGTGGGAGCGCGCGTAGTACGTCAACGCTCGGACGTCCTTCGGCAGGCACGATCCGCCGAACGCGAAGCCGGGCTTGAGGTAACAGGGGGAAAGATTCAGCTTCGTATCGCGGCAGAAGATGTCCATCACGGCGTGACTATCCACGCCGCAGCTCTTGCTGATGTTGCCGATCTCGTTGGCGAACGCGATCTTGAGCGCGTGCCACGCGTTGTCGACGTATTTCACCATCTCGGCGGTCGCGAGATCGGTGCGGAACTTCGGTCCGGGGAGGGGGGCGTAGAGGCGCTCGAGCACGTCGCCGCTTCGCTCGTCGAGCTCGCCGATCACGGTCTTCGGCGGATCCTCGTAGTCTTTGACCGCGCTGCCTTCCCGCAAGAACTCGGGATTGAAGCACACGCCGAAGTCGACGCCGGCCGTCTTGCCCGAGGCGGCTTCGAGCGCCGGGATCACCGTCTCGCGCATGGAGCCCGGCAGCATCGTGCTGCGAATCGCCACGAGATGCCATCCGGAGACTTCCGCGAGCGCCGCGCCTATATCGCGGCAGACGCGGTCCACGAACTCGAGGCTCAAGCTGCCGTTGCCGTTGCCGGGCGTGCCGACGCAGACGAACGACAACTCCGTCTCCGCAACCGCCTCCGTCGCGTCCACGGTCGCGCGCAGCGCACCCGTGCGCACCGCGTCGCCGATCATCTCCGCGAGGCCGGCTTCGACGATCGGGCTCGCGCCGTCGTTGACGAGCTCGACCTTGATACGGTTCGTGTCGACGCCGATGACGCGATGCCCGTCGCGGGCGAGGCATGCCGCCGACACGATTCCGACGTATCCCAATCCGAACACCGCGATTCTCATCCGGGCTCCCCGCATCCGCGATGCACGACGTTGCGTCGCGCTCGTTCACGAGTTCGCCGCAGTTGCCGCTGCCGCAACTTGCGTGTCAGGATGCTTGGGTGTTGCAACCACAACCGCACAAATCGCCCGTTCCTCACGTCCGTGGGCGAACGCCGACTTCGCCGGTCGATCGCCGATGACGATCTACAGCAAACAGCGTGCCAGACGAGCGGTCTTCCATACGCTCGCCCTGCGCCCGCCGGGCCAGATCGCGACGGTCGTCGGCTACGTGCTCCTCGTCAGGCTGCTGAGCGAAGCCGAATACGGGATCTACAACCTGTTCTACGCGCTGTTGCCGCTCCTCGCTTCCGGTGCGTCGTTCGGGCTCGAGCACACGCTCCGGCGCTATCAGCCGGAGTACCTCAAGGCCGGGGAGCACCGCCTCGCGGATCTCCTCGTGCGGCGGATCGGACTGCTCAGGCTCGCCTCGACCGCGGCCGTGCTGGGGCTGGTGTACGCGTTCTGGGCGGACCTCGCGCCGATCTTCAAGATCGAAGACTACCGTTCGCTGTTCCTGCTGTTCGCCGTCATCGCGCTGACGCACTTTCAGTGCTCGATCCTCACGATCGCGCTGTCGTCGCATCTGCTCCAGAAGCACAGCATGGGCGTGCAAGCGGCATTCGCGGTGCTCAAAGCCGTCGCGTACGCCGCGGTCGGATACGGATGGGGCCTCGACCTCCGGCTCGTATTCTGGATCGACCTCGCGGCGTATCTCGTCCTTTACGCCGGTATGAAGTACTACTACGTGACGTGCGCGGAGCGATCGCGCGGCGCGCAAGAGGGCCTGCCTCGCAGCGAGCGCTGGCGGCTCTTCAAGTACGGGTTCTTCTACAATTTCAACGACGCGGGCACGCTGCCGCTTCAGACCCGCACGGACAATTTCTTCATCGTCTACTACTTGGACCCGGTCGCCGTCGGCGCGTACTCGTTCGCGACCCGTTTGAGCACGATGATCTATAGAGTCACGCCGCTCAAGTTCCTCGAGTCGGTCGTGCGTCCCCTGTTCTTCTCCCTCGACTATCGTGCGAACGCCGAGCGCGTCAAGAGCTACTTCACGCTGCTGATGAACGCGTCGCTGCTCTTCATGGTCCCCATCGCGCTCTTCGTCGCGTGCTTTCACCGGCCGCTCGTCGACGTGGTGTTCGCGGGCAGGTTTCTCGAATACTCGCCTCTCCTCACGATCGTGTTCGCGTTCGCGGCATTGAACGCGATCGACGTGCCGGTCACGCTGGTCGCGCAGCTGAAGGAAAAGGCGCACGTGCTCCTCGCGAGCAAGATCTTCGGGCTCTACAACATCGCCGGCCTGGTCGTGCTGATTCCGATGCTGGGAATCGCGGGCGCGATGCTCGCGTCCGGCAGCGCCGTGCTGATGAAGAATCTCTTCATCTGGTGGTTCGTGCGAGATATCGCCGTCTGGAAAGACGCTTCCCGTTTCCTCGGCGTGACGTTGCTCATCTGGCTGCCGTTCGTCGGCGCCGCGGCGCTCGTGCGCCTTCTCGAAACCCCGCCGCTCGCCGAGCTCGTGATCGGCGCGGGAGTCTGGGCAGCGTTCTTCGGAGCGTACGTGCGTTTCGGCGCGCTGTCCGCCGAGCAGCGCAAGCTGATCTCGACGCTCTTCCCGGGCCGCGAGACGAAGCTCTTGAGGGCGTTCGGCTTCGTGCACTGACCTCGCCCGCGCCCCGCGAGCCTTCGCGCAGCGAGCGCTGCGCGGGCGCCCGGCGCCCGGCGTCGTCGAAGTTGGCCCGCGTTTCGCAAGGCGAGCGGTCCGGAGAAGGAGCTCATGCGGGGGGCGGTGATGGACGACCGCAACGTCATCTGGCGCGGGCCTCGAGTCCACACGTGGGCGGAGTTCTCGCGTGTCGTCAAGCGGCCGGGCCGGCGGCTGCTCGCGCGGATCGACTCGTTCTCTCGGCCGATACTCATCGCCGGCTGTCAGCGCTCGGGGACCACGGCCGTCGCGCGGCTCGTATCGAGCGCCGACGGCATGGGCGATTTCCGCTTCGGCGACGACGACGAGCTCGACGCGGCGCTGATCCTCGCGGGTCAAGTCGAGACGGCCGCGCGAGGCCGGCTCGCGTTCCAGACGACGTATCTCAACGATCGGTTCCGCGAATACTTCGAGCACGACGACTTCCGCCTCGTCTGGGTCGTCCGCGAGCCGTTGTCGGTGGTGCGCTCGATGCTGCACCACTGGCGGCGCGCCGCCCTGAATCGCCTCTACGTCGCGTGCGGCGCGCCGGCCGTGCCTCGCGCGGGCAACATGCGGGCCCGCACGCCGCGGTCGCTGTTCCCGCCGTCGCGCCTCGAGAAGGCGTGCGCGTCGTACGTCGGCAAGGTCGGACAGACCTTCGAGCTCGTCGAGCGGCTCGCGCCGGAGCGCATGATCGTCGTCGACTACGACGAGCTCGTGTTGCACAAGGAAGCGCTCCTCCCGGCCGTCTTCGAGTTTCTCGATCTGCCCTACCGTCCGGAGCTCGGGGGACTCCTGCACGCGCGGAGCGTGAACAAAGGCCGGCTGTTGCCGGCCGCGCAGGCCGCGTACGTCGAAGAGACGTGCCGAAACGTCTACGAGCGCGCCCGCGAGGCGCGGCTTCGAGCTCGGGAGGCCGCGGCATGAACGCCGAACGAGCGAGACTCCGGCTGCTGTTGATGACGTCGGACATGTTCCCGCCGTTCCGCCCGGCCGCGAAAGCGATCTTCGGCGACGAGTTCGCGGCGCGCGGCCACGTCGTCGACTGGCTGCTGCGCCCCGATCCCCGTCATGACAGCCGCGGCGGCGCGCGGCCTTTCGGCCTCGGCGTCGCGTACGTCGCCGACACGGATCCCGGGAGAGCACGCCGCCATCGGTTCCGCAAGCACTGGCTCGCGTTCGTCAACGACCTGCGCACGTTCGCGCTGCTCGAGAAAGGCGACTACGACCTGGTTCAGGTGAAGGACAAATACTTGGGCGCGCTGGTCGCGATCGCGGCGTGCAAGCTGCACGACGTGCCGTTCTTCTACTGGATCGCGTTTCCGCATTCGGAGTCCGCGCTATACAACGCGCGGCGAGCCTTCGCACGATACCGCTGGCTGTATCTGCTCCGCGGCGCGTTGCAGAAGACGATCCTCCACCGCGTGATCCTGCCGAGCGCCCGGCACGTGTTCGTGCAGAGCGAGCAGATGCGTCGGGACATGGCGGCCGAGGGCGTTCCCATCGAGAAGATGACGCCGGTGCCTAGCTCTCTGAACCTCGCGCGGCTCGACGCGAGCGTCGGCGTCGGCGTCGACAAGCCTTCGAACGAACGCTGGATCGTCTACCTCGGCACGCTGCTGCGCCAACGGCAGCTCGAGTTCCTCGTGCGCGTGCTCGCGCGAGTCGTGGAGCGCGAGCCGCGCGCAAGGCTGCTCTTCGTGGGCAAGGGCGGCATGGCCGGGGACGAGCGCGCGCTGACCGACGAGGCGCGCCGTCTCGGCGTCGAGCACGCGGTCACGATCACCGGCTGGCTCGACGAACCGCGCGCGTGGGACTACGTCCGCGCGGCGGACGTCTGCGTATCGCCCTATGCGCCGATTCCGCTGCTCTTGTCGACGTCGCCGACGAAGCTCATCGAGTACATGGCGCTCGGGCGTCCGGTCGTCGCCAGCACGCATCCCGAGCAAACGCCGATCCTGCGCGACAGCGGCGCGGGGCTTCTCGCGGATTGGGACGAAGACGAGTTCGCGGTCGCGATCCTGCACGTGCTCGCGCATCCGGACGAGGCGGCGGAGATGGGCCGAGCGGGGCGTCGGTTCGTCGAGCGATTCCGCACGCACCGCCGCATGGCGGACCTCGTCGAGGAAACCTATTTTCGGGTGCTTTCGACCGATCAGCCGGGCACGGCCGGTTTCAAGCGCGGACGGCCATCGCTGCGCAACGTGGTGCGATAGACCTCGACGAGCCGATCGAGAAGCGCATCCAGCTCGAAATGCTTCTCCATCAGCTCGCGGCTGCGCCGTCCCATGCGATCGCGCAGCCCAGCATCGAGCACGAGCCTGCGCAGACGATCGTGGAGCGCGTCGATATCGCCCGGCGCGACGAGATAGCCGTTGTGGCCGTCGATGACCGCTTCGGGGATCCCCCCGACCGGCGTCGAGACGATCGGCGCGCCGGCGGCCATCGCCTCGACGATCGACGCGGGCAGCCCCTCGTGATACGACGGCAACACGTAGATATCCGTTCTGTTGAACACGTCGAGCTTGTCCGCCCCCGCGAGCCAGCCGGTCACCGTGACCCGCCCTTCGAGGCCGTCGCGCGCGACGATCCGCCGCGCCTTCTCCGTCTCGCCGTCGCCGCCGAGGATGAGGCGCACGTTCGGCACCTCGCCCGCGAGCCGCCTGAACGCCTCGAGCAGATCCCACGTCCCTTTGCGATCGCCGAGGCGTCCCATGAACGAGATCACGATCTCTTCGCCGTTGCTCGCGCGCGGCCCGAACATCGCCTTCGTCGCGCCGTTGTGCAGGATGTGCACGTTCGGATTCGACGAGATGCCGTGCACGAAATCGCGCCATGCCGCGGAAAGAACGATCACGGCGTCGGCGCGATCGAGAACCCGGCGGATCAGCCGCACGCGGCGTCGCGATCCGTGCGCGTAGAACTCCATGAAGCGCGAGCCGTGCAGGTGCACGACGGTCTTGAGCCTTCTGAGCCGCGCGGCCTCGAGGATCCCGAGCTTGCGGTAGAAGCTCGCGCCGGTCGACAAGTGCACGTGCACGATATCGACCGTCCGCGTCAGGGCTTCGCGCGCGAACGACGCATACGCGCGCGCGCAGCTTCCGAGCTTTCGTGCCGGGCGATCCGCGTCGCGGCCGTCGAGCGTCGCGATATAGCGAAGCGTGACGCGCTCGTCGAGCCCGGCCGCGAGCCAATGGTTCACGACCGCCGAGATCCCCCCGGCGACGTCGAGCCCCGGTCCGACCATGAGCACGTTCAACCGCTCGTCCGTCACGCCGCATCCGTTTCGAAGCTTCGTCCCGCGGCCTATCCAAGAATCGCGCCGTGCCGTCGCGCGCCGCGCGACACCGGCTTGCCGACCCGGTCCACGCGACGCGAGGACCACCACCGTCGTCGCAAGAGACGCGAGCGATCCCAAGATTTGCAATCGAGCCGGCGTGCCGCGCTCGGCCCGGCCCATGGGCGAGGACCCGCGTGTCGGTTCAGGCGCCGTGGCACCCGCCTTGCATTCGCCGTGCAACGACGAGATCGACTCGATGACCGACGGAGCACCACGGATGCGGACCGATGGAGCCAATTGGGAAGGACCGCTTTTCGTCATCGGCATGCCGCGCTCCGGCACGAAGCTCTTGCGCAATCTTCTCGATCGCCACCCGCGCATCCGGATCCTGCCGTGGGAAACGGACTTCTTGCCGTTCATCGATGCATGGGTCGCGTCGCGGGGAGAGCCGCGGACCGAAGCCGAGCTCGCGCGGCTCGCGAGCGCCTTGCGCAAGTCGCCGTACTTCGACTATCGGCAAAAGGCGCGCGGACCGCTCTCGGTCGAGCTCTGGCATAGGGCGTGCCGCGGCAGGTTCGACGCCGCCGGCTTGTTCGAGGGGTTCGTGCGCGCGGAGCTCGAGGCGGAGCCGGGCTCCGGCGTCATCTGGGGCGACAAGACGCCCGGCTATGTCGAGCACGTCGACACGCTCACACGCCTGTTTCCCCGCGCACGGCTGATCCACATCGTCCGCGACGTGCGCGACTACTGTCTCTCGATGCGCGAAAGTTTCGGCAAGGACATGCGTCGCGCGGCGCACCGTTGGAACGATGCGATGCTGCGCATCGCCGAGCTCGTCGAACGAGGCACGCCGGCGCTCGCGTGCGTGCATTACGAGGCGTTGCTGACCGATCCGTCCGCCGAGCTCGGTCGATTGTGCAACCACCTCGGCGTCGAGTTCACCGAATCGATGCTCGCGCTAGACCGGCCCGTGGAGAATCACGGCTCGACGAAGGGGCGAACCGGCATCGTCTCGACGAATCTCGGCCGCTGGCGGCGTGCGCTCGAGCCGCGCATGGTCCGCGAGATCGAGTCGATCGCGTGGGACGCGATGCACGCGCTCGGCTACGAGCCGGAGCTCGCACGCGGCCCCCGGAGCCTCAACCGCCCCGTGCTCGAGCTGCTGCGCGTGAAGGACGGTCTCACGCTGATCACGCGAGACGTCGAGAAGCGCGGGCTGGTGCGCTCCGCAGCCGTCTACCTCGGCCACTATCTGATCAGAAGACGCCCGGAGGCGGCCCCATGACGGAGACCGAGGACGACGCGCGGACCGCCGCCTCGAGCGGCGCAGTTTCGAACGCGGACGGCGCGGTGGTCGCGGAGCGGCGGCGGACTCGGATCGCGCTCGTCATCGACTCGCACTGGGAAGCGCTGATGGGAGGCGCGCAGTATCAAGCGCGATGCCTGCTCGAGCTCCTCCGCCCGCGCCGCGACGTCGAGATCCTTTTCGTGACTCGTAACGCGCCGGAAAACCGCGAGCGCGACGGTTATCGCATCGTCACGTTCGGCTCGAGCGGCAACCAGGGCCGACTGCGAATGCTGCTCGACCTGCCTTCGCTCGTGCGTACGCTGCGCGAGCTCGAGCCCGACGTCGTCTACCAGCGATGTCTGATGCCGTTCACCGGTGCCTGCGCCTGGTACTGCCGCGGACACGGCGCGAAGCTCGTCTATCACGTGGCCTCGGATCGCGACGTGGAGAAGGCGGTGCCATTCGAGTGGAGCCGCTATGGGCTCGTGAAATGGGTCGCGCGGCGAGTCGGTCTCTACGGCATGCGCCGCGCCGACGCGATCGTCGCTCAGACGGAGCAGCAGGCGCGCATGCTCAAATCCGCGCACGGGCTCGACGCGACGCTCGTCGTGCGCAACTTCCAGCCGATTCCGGATCTGTGCCGGTCCGCCGAGGAGCCCGCGCGCGTGCGGGTCGTTTGGATCGCGAACTTCAAGCCGCTGAAGCGCCCCGAGGTCTTCGTCGATCTCGCCGAGGCGCTCTCGCACCGCGACGACGTCGAGTTCGTGATGATCGGTCGGCCGGGGCCGCGAGCGCGTTTCGGTGCGCTGCACGAGCGGATCGCGCGGCTTTCGAACCTGCGCTATCTCGGCGAGCTGCCGATCGAGCAGGTCGAGCGGGAGCTCGAGGCGAGCGACTTGCTCGTGAATACGAGCCTGTGGGAGGGATTCCCGAATACGTTCATCCAGGCATGGCTACGCGGCGTGCCGGTCGTGAGCTGCTTCGTCGATCCCGACGGCTGCCTGTCGCGCGGCGGCGCGGGCGTCTTCGTCGGCAGCGACGAGCGGCTCGTCGACGCCGTCGCCTCGCTGCTCCACGACCGCACGCGCCTTCGCGAGCTCGGCCGCGCGGCGCGGGCCTACGCCGTCCGCCATCATTCGCCGGAGAGCGCCCTGCCGCTCGTCGAGTTGCTCACCGCACCCGAGCGGCTCCGCAAGAACGCGTTGGAACCCGTTCTGGCGAATCGAGTCGGAGCGAAAGTCCGCTGAGAATTCGCAGCGAGCCGGTGTAGGGCGGGCTCGCCCTACCAGCCCGGCCGCCAACGTCATTCTGCGCGCGTCGTCTCGCGCGCAGCGCAGAACCGTCGCCGATTGCGTACAGTTTTCAGGATGGTATTCGGCGTGATAGGGTTGCCGCCTCCCGCGGGGGCCTGGCGCGAAATGCGCCGAATCCGAGAAACGCGGCATGACGCGCCGCGATGAAAGCCGCTTCATACGGCTCGAACCCGAGCTCGCGGAGCCGAAGTCGCCGAGATCCGCACGGCGAACGTCCGAGATCGTTGCGCTCCGCGCTCGCGAACCCGCGCCGAAGCCCACGGAGAAGTCACGATGCCGAAGCCGATGCGCACCGCATTCTCGTTGCTCTTCACGATCACGCTCGCCTTCTGCGCCTCGCTGGCGTCCGCGGCCGACTACTACGTTTCACCGCAAGGCAACGACGACAACGACGGCACGAGCGCATCCGCGCCGTGGCGCACGATCGCCAAAGCGAACCGTTCGGTTCGACCCGGCGACGTCGTGCATCTGCTCGGTGGGAAATACGTCAACGACCCGATCCGTCCGGAGCAAAGCGGCACGCCGGAGGCGCCGATTCGCTATCGGGCCTACGGCGACGGCGAACCGGTGCTGACGTCCGACGAGCCGCGAGGGCTCGAGATCGCGATCGACCTCCGCAATCGCTCGCACATCAGGATCGAAGGCATCCACGTCGACGGCGTCGAGGGACATCCGAAGGCGCGCGTGCAGCATTTCGTGGAGATCGAGAAGGGCAGCTACAACACGATCGCGGGCTCGTCGTTCCGCTACGCGTACGGGTGGCACGGCATCCGCATCGGCGAAGGCTCGCACAACAACAAGCTGGTCAACAACGTCATCGACTTCGTCGGCGTGTTTCGGGACGAGAACGGCCAGGACTACGGGGACAGCATCCAAATCAACGGCGGCGCGACCAGCAATCTGCTCCAGGGCAACGTCGTGACGCGCGGCGCGCACAACCTGCTGCAGGTCAAGGGCGACCGCAACGTGATTCGCCGCAACGTTTTCGACAACGACTGGTCCGCGGTCGCGGGCAAGGGCGCCGGCGGACGCAACCTGTCGCTGATGGGCCGAAGCAACCTGTTCGAGGAGAACATCGTCCGGAACGCCGGTCGCTCCGCCGACGTGCCGAGCAACGCCGGCATGAAAACCGAGGGCGAGCGCAACATCGTGCGGCGCAATCTCATCTACGCGAACAGCAAGGAAGGCATCACGTCGGAAAGCCGTAGCGGCTCGAAGATCGCGAGAGACAATCGAATCTATCACAACACCTTCTACGGCAACGGCGGGCCGGCATGGGGACTCGTCTTCTACGAGGGCGGCGAAGGCGTGACCGGCAACGTCTTCAAGAACAACATCGTGTACGGCAACCGCCGCGATCCGAGCATTACCGAAGGCGATCTCCTGTTTCGGCTCGAGTCGAATCCGTCCGGCGAAGTGGGCCAGTCGATCATCGAAGGCAATCTGATCGCCAAGAGCTCGGGGAACGACGCGACGATCGAGCTGCGCGGCGTCGGTGCCGCGCTCGACCTCGCCGAGGCGGAGAAGCGCTTCGACGCGCATTTCCGCGGCAATATCGAGGCCGAGCCGATCTTCGCCTCGCCGGATCCGCAAGAGCCGCAGGACTTCGCGCTGCAGCCGGGAAGCCCCGGCATCGACGCCGCGGTTCCGCTCACGTACACGCGTGCGGGCGGCTCGGGCAAAGTCGTCCCGATCGAGGATCCGGCGTATTTCACCGACGGCTTCGGCGTGACGCTCGGCGACGTGATCCGCATCGGCAAGAGCCGTCCCACGCGCGTCATGAAGGTCGACTACGAGGCGAGCACGCTGACGCTCGCGGACCCCGTGCAGTGGTCGCAAGGCGAGCCGGTCACGCTCGACTATCGCGGCTCCGGACCCGATATCGGCGCGGTCGAAAGCGGTCTGGAGTTTCGCCGTCCGAAGTCGCCGGGCGGCGTGACGGCATGGATACGCTGACCGTCGCTCGGCCGTGCGGCGTCAAACGGCGGAGGGTGCGGACGAGCGAACGCGGCGGATCGAGATCCGCGTCCTGAGCTCCGCGGTGCCGACGGCTTCGCTTCGATAGACGAGCGTCGTCGTCGGCGCCTTGCGGCCGAAGCCTCGCGAGATCCAGCCGCCGAGCGGCGAGTCGCTGCCCGACAGAAGCTCGGGGCGCGCGTCCACCTCGTCGACGTCGATGCGGATCTCGATCTCACCGTCGGTCGAGACGGCCGCGCGGCCGTCGAGCGCGACGCGGCAGGTTTCGGCGAAATGCCAGAACCGCTCGACGAGATGTCGGCCCTGGCCCTCGATGCGATCGACGACCTCGAGCACGTCGTTCGCCTTCTCGAATCGCACCTCGCGACGGTGGCGCACCGGATCGGCGAGACGAAGATAACCGTCGTGCGACGCGATCAACCGGTCGTGCTCGTCGGTGCGCTCGAAGCGCTCCACCGTGGCCTCGGCTCTCGACGTCCACAAGAACGGTCCGCCGATCACCGACTGATCCTCGCCGTCGATGCGCACCGTGTTGTGCGCGGCCGTCCCGCGGAAATAGTCCCGCCAATGTCGATCGGAGTGATAGACGTACGTGCCGGGGTCGACGAGCTGCTCTCTGCCGCCGACCGATAACGTGACGGACAGACAATCGGCGTGACCGTGGCCCGCGATGCTCAAGAAGCCGAGCGGCCCGGCGTCGACGACCGCACGGGCTTCGTCCGACGCGCCGAGGTCACGGCCGAGCACGTAATAGCCGCCGTCCGGGAAAGCGAAACGGTCGGCCCTCCGATAGGAAGACGCCGGCGCGACGTCGCGCAGCGGCTCGACGCCGGCGCACAGCCACTCGGCGGTCGTCGTGTGACCGCTTGCCTGACTCCGCCAGAGCTCGTCGTCGAACAGCACGGCACCCGCGCCGAGCAGCGATCGGAACGGATCGAGCGTTCGTCTGGGCTCGAGCGCGAACGCGAGCCCGTCGTCGGCATCGCCGATCATCGGCATGTTGCCGCCGACGTCGATCATCGCCGAGACGAACTCGATCATTCTGCCGAGCGACTGCCAGTAGTCGGGCGTGAACGCGATACCGGCCCGCCGTCCGGCGACGCCCGCGACGAGGAACAGCGACGCGACGAATTGCTGATACCACGTGGTCTGCTCCTTGTCGACGCCGTCCGCATGGACCTGTCGCCGCATCTCGCGCTCGAGGATCGTACGCGCGTCGTCGCGCCATTTGCGCGACTCGGGCCAGCACGGCCACGTGCAGCACGCGACGAAGACTCCCGCGGCCTCGCCGATCAGGTGATTGTTCGACGACGACGCGTAAGTCGACAGATGCCCCATGACGAAACGATTGTGCCGATGGATCGAGCGCAGCCATTCGTCACGGAAGCGACGCCCCTCCGCGCCGTCGAACAGCGGCGACTCCGCCCCCCCGCTGATCACGTAGGCGAGATGCCAGTTGATCAGGCGGATCGCGACCTCGAGCGAGCTGCACCAGTTCGCGCCTCGGAGGTACGGGCATTGCCGCATCCAGCTCTCGAGCAGCTCGCGGAGCGTATCGACGTGAGCGCGATCGCCGGTCAACCGATAAGCCTGCGCGAGCGAGACGAGCTCGAGATGCCGGTTGAGCTCCCACAGGTGCTTGACGTCGCCGACGAGGCCGGGATCGCGATGGTCGAGAGTCTTGCCGTAGGTAAGCGGCGCGGTCGTTCCCGTCAGCGGATCGGTACTCCATTGCGGAGGAAAGCCGAGCGAGAAGCTTCGCCCGAAGAACGAGAACACCCCCCGACGAACGTCGTCGGCAACGGCGAGATACGGCTCGGGATCGAGCTCGACGGCGGGCTGCGGAACGCTCTCGATGCCGCCGCGCGGCGGCCACTCGGCGGGCGCGGCGTCGCGACGCCCGACGAGCCCGAGGCGCTCCGCGCCGAAGCGCAGCTGCCGCCACGCGCGAGCGGCGATCTCCTCGGCCGGCATCGCTCTCGCACGATTCAAATACCATTGCAAACTTTGCATGGCCCGGTCTTGTGGAACTCCCCGTTTTGCGTTCCTACGGGACGCGATCAAGCACATTCCGTGCCTCAGGAATGGCCCACAACTTGCAGCGGGCGGCGCGGTTCATGGGGCGACCCGACCGCCGCGCCGAGAGCGACAAACGGCGATAGCTCGGTCGAGAGCATCGAAGAGCCCGGAAAAGCGCGGTCCAATGTGCCGTTCGACGACTGGCGTCTCGCGTCGCGCTCTCGCGCTCGACCGCGGAACGAACTCGAACGAGGAAGCGACCGAAAGTGAAAATCGCCTACCTGTCTCACAGCCCACTGCGGACGCAGGTCGCGAACGCGATCCACGTGATGCAGATGTGCGCGGCTTTCGCCGGCCTCGGCCACGAGGTGTGCCTCTACGCGAGAGGACGTCCGGGTCGTACGGAGGAATTGTTCCGCGCTTACGGGCTCGAGCCCGCGCGTTTCCGAATAGCGCTCTTGCCGCGCGGGCCTTGGAGGCTCGTCGGACGCTCGATCTACGCGCTGATGCAGGTCGTGCGCGCCCGCGTGCGCGACGAGCCCGAGCTCTACTATGCGAGATGTCCCGCTTCGGCGGCGTTCGCGCTGCTCTTCGGCGGCGTCGTGCTCGAGATCCACGAGCTGCCGAGAACCGGCCTGGAGAAACGGCTCCAGCGCTTCACGCTGGAGCATCCGCGTCTCAAGCGCGTGGTCACGATCTCCCGCGCACTGCTCGACGATCTCGAGCGCGAGCACCCCGGCCTGCTCGCTCGCGTCGATTGCATCGTCGCGCCGGACGGCGCAACTCTTCGGCCCGTTGCGATGCCGTTCCAGCTTCGGCGAGGGCCCGGCCGACAGATCGGGTATGCCGGCGGCTTGAGGCCCGGTAACGGCATCGGCACGATCATCGCGCTCGCCGAAGCCCTGCCGCAGGACACCTTCCACGTTCTCGGCGGAAGCGAGGACGATGTCGCCGCATGGCGCGCGCGGCAGAGAAGCTCGAACATCGTCTGGTACGGACACCGCGACCCGGCTTGCGTCCCTGCGTTTCTCGAGTCGTGCGACGTGCTGCTCGCGCCGTACGAGAATGGGCCGAAGACCGTGAGCGGCCAGGATACGTCCCGATGGATGTCGCCGCTCAAGATCTTCGAGTATATGGCCGCGGGACGGGCGATGGTCGTCTCCGATTATCCGGTGCTGCGCGAAGTGCTCGCGGACGATTTCGCGGAGCTCGTGCCGCCGGGCGACGTCGACGCTTGGCTCGATGCGCTCCATAGGCTCGAAGATCCGGCGGCTCGTGCGCGGCTCGGCGAACGCGCGCGCGGCGTGCTCGCGCAACGCTATACATGGACCGCGCGCGCCGCGAGCGTGCTCGCCGGGCTCGAGCAGGCGGCGCCGGCCGCCGCGGCGCGGGACGCCTCCTCGAGCGCAGCGTCACAAGCGTCCGAAGCCGCCGCTTCGCCGGCGTGGCGCGCAACTTGCACCTCGCCGTCGGCGAGCGAGCGTGAACCCATCTCGGTCGCGCTCGTCGAAGGCGAAAAATAATCACGGGGAGCAGCGCCTTGCCGCAGCCCAAGAACGGGCGAACCGGGCTCAAGATCGAGGCCGCGTGGATTCTCGCTCTGCTCGTGGCGGCCGGCGCCGTGCTTCGGCTCGTCGACCTCGGCGCGATCTCGTTTCATTGGGACGAGGATCTGTCCGCCCTCGCGGCCAAGGCCATCGCCGAGCACGGAATCCCCGAGTTGCCCAGCGGCATGATCTACCTGAGAGGTCTCGCGTTCTCGTACGCGATGGCCGCGAGCGGCATGTGGCTCGGATTCGACGAGGCGGCACTGCGACTGCCCGCCGCTCTCTTCGGGATTGCGCTCATTCCGCTTTCCTTCGTGTTCGGGAAACGCCTGTTCGGAGCTTCCGTCGGGCTCGTGCTGGCCGCGCTCGTCACGTTCTCCTTCTGGGATATCGAGTTTTCGCGTTACGCGCGGATGTACGCGCCGTTCGGATTCCTCTACCTGCTGACGCTGCTCTTGATCTGGCGCTATCGCGTCGTCGAGACCAGCTTCGCAGGCGGTGCCCTCGCGCTCGTATCGGCGCTGCTCGCCATATCGCTGCATGAGCTGGGCTACACGCTGGCGCTCGCATTTCTCCTCCCCGTGGCGATTCGAGGCCGCGAGGCGTTCTCGTCACCGCGCGGACTGATTTTCCCCGTCACCGCCTGCGGCATCGCGGCGGCCGCGTTCTTCGTCTGGCAACGCATTCAGGACCGCTATTACTACCGCGCCGCGTCCCTCGCGAGCGCGGAAGCCGCGCCGTCGGGCGAAGGAGCCGGCCAGGCGATCCCCGGCAGTGCCGGCGCGGACGGGGATGCGGGGCTCATCGAGCGCATCCTCGATTCGGTCCGGCTCCCGGACTTGCCGCTCTTCTCGGCGCTCTACGACGCCGCGCCGTGGGCCGCGATCGGTCTCGTCGCCGCGGCCCTCGGATTCGCCGCGGTCGTTCTCGTCGCCGCTCGACGCGTTTCGGTCGGCGAGCGACTGCTGCTCGGCGCCGTCGCGCTTTGCTGCGCGCTACAACTGTTCAACGTCGCGCTGCTCGCCGGGATCGCGCTCGCTTTCGCGAAACGCCGCGGGCTCGCCGGCCTCCGCGAGCCCGACGTCGTCACGGCGATCGCGATGATCGGCACCGGCTTCGCCGCATGGCTCGTGCTCGCGCTCGGTCTCGATCTCGTCGGCGATCTTCGGGCCACGGCTGCCGCGAAGGAAACCGTCAAACGGTTGCTCGACTACCCGAGCTTCTTCGTATTCTGGGGATTCCCCTCCGAGTATCCGCTGATGTCGATCCCCGCGCTGATCGGCCTGTTATGGGCGTTCGACCGCGCGGCAAGACCGGAGCCCGATCGGCCCGCCCTCTTCCTGCTCGCGGCATTCGCGCTGCCGGTCGTGTTGAACGGCTTGTTCGAGTCGCGCTACGGCTTCTTCCGCTACAACGTGCCATTCGGGCCGCTCTTCTTCGCGTTCGTCGCCCTCGGCCTCGTCCGCTGGACGGACGTCTTCGACGCCTGGCGGCCGTCGGCTCGACCGCTCACCAGGGCGGGCGTCACGGCCGGCACCGCGGCGCTGGCCGCGCTCGTCGTCGTCTACGACGCAAGTCCGCTGCGCGGCTGGCTCGTCGCGCAGCGCGAGCACGACGATCGAAGTGCGCTTTCCGATGCGTTCAAGATACGCGGCTTCAGGGACTACCGCTCGGCCGCGGAGCACGTGCTGCAGCACGCCGCCCCGGGCGACGAGATTCTGACCTTCGAATGCCGAGAGTATTTCAACTATATCGGGCGGCTCGACTACTGCCTCATCTCGGGCACCTATCGATCCGGCGACGAGCTGATCCAGACCTACGTCCACGATGGGGTGCTGCGGGATCTCTATGTCGCCGTTCCCCTGATCACGAGCGCGAAGGAGCTCGAGCGGACGCTGCGCAAGACGCCCGGCACGAAATGGTTGCTCGCGTCGACGTCGGTATTGGATAACGACCAAGCGATCGGCGCGGACTTCCGCCGACTGCTCGAGGACAACGCGCACCGCGTCGTACACGTCGCCCGCGACGGCGACACGATGGTCTATCGATTCTGATCGCTACCGCCGAACGAGCACACCGCAACGTCCAAGAGGGCAACCTCAAAGCCCAAGAGGGCATCGCGCTGTCGATCCTTCGCGGGAGCGTCCGCGGCAGGGACGCCGCGGACGCAGCGCACGCAGACGTATTCACAGCGGTCCCGCGAAGGGTCGATAGCGCCATGCCCGCCCTCGTGTCCCCTTTAGCAACCGCGTTGCGCCGACGATTCGCTTGACGGGTTCGCTTCGGCCAGGCATCAATGGCGGGACGGAGGATTCGCCGATGCCCCGGACGCCGAGATCGAAACCTCGAACGCAAAGGCTCGCGGCTCTGCTCCTCGGGCTCGGGGCGGGACTCGCGAGCGGCCAGAGCCGGCTCGGCGAAGGGACGATCTCGGCCGAACCGCCCGAGGCCGAGTTCCACATGGCGCGGCTCGCCTACGACACGCGAGGCTGCGCGGGCTCCCGCGGCTGGTGCAATCCGCTCTGGGCGGTCGATTATCCGCACGCGGAAGCGCATTTTCTGCCTGCGCTCGCGCGCATGACGCGCGTCGACGTCGCGTCGGACAGCCGGCATCTCACGCTCGACGACGATCGGATCTTCGACTATCCGTGGCTGTTCGTGCAGCAGGTCGCACAAGGGCGCTGGCAGCCCGCGCGGCGCGAGATCGAACGGCTCAGGGAGTATCTGCTGCGCGGCGGTTTTCTCGTGTTCGACGATTTTCACGGCGAGAGCGAGTGGTGGTATTTCGAGAGCGTGATGCGGGAAGTTTTACCCGGGCGCCCGATCGTCGACATCCCGCAGGACGACGCACTGATGAACCTCCTGTTCAGCCTCGACAAACGCACGCAGATTCCGGGCGAGCGTCATCTCCGCTGGCAGCGCATGCAGGGTCCGCCGCACTGGCGCGGCATCTATGACGAAAGCGGCCGACTCATGGTCGCGATCAACCATAACATCGACATGGGCGACGCGTGGGAGCACGCCGACGACCCGTACTATCCCGCGCCGATGACCGCGACCGCGTATCGCTTCGGCGTCAACTACGTGATCTACGCGATGACGCATTGAGTGCGTACTGCGCCGTTCCGCGGCGCATGCGTGCATCACTTTCGAGCGACTCTTCCGCGAACGGCCTCCTGCAGGCGCGCTCACGCCCCGATCGAGAGCGAGCGACGGCGGCGCGTGCCACAGCGTGAAGCAATCGCGTTCCGACTTGCATTCGGTTCGCGCAACGTCTCGACGACGCGTGCCCGAGCGTGATCCGATGCGACTTCGCGGACGTCGCTTCGCATCGCGATGCTCTTCACGTCGCATCTCCTTCTCGCTTTCGTCGAGAAGCTTCGTCTTGATGCAACGCAAGTCGAGAAACGCCCTCATGCGGAACATTTTCTCGGCGTGCATGTCGCGCCGTTTTCACTAAGTCATTGTTCGATCTTGCATCGGTCCTCTTGGCACGACGATTGCTGGAACCTTTTCGCCACGGCACACAAAGCGATCGCAGGCAGCACTCGTTGTTGCAATGCAATCGTCGCGTCGTGCGCGGAGCCATCACACAGAACGTCGATCACAAGGAAGCGTCGAGAACTTCCTTCGCGCAGCGGAGCGACCATGACCAGCATCGACAATCTTGCCCGGAGCCGGCTGAGCTATTTGATCGCACTCTGCACAGGCACTGCAGTTGCGCCGGCCGCCGACGCTCAGGAAGTGCCTTCCAGGACCCTCGATGGTTTCGTCGAGGAAGTCGTAGTGACCGGCAGCCGAATGGTGCGGTCCAACGCGAACACGGCTCAGCCGATCTCGACGATCAGCGCGGAGACGCTGAGACAGACCGGCACGACGGACATCGGCGAGATCCTCAACGACAACCCGGCGCTCTTGTCGTCGATCACGTCGAGCAATTCGCTGGACAACGAGCCGGGAAACGTCGGAGCCGCCGACAACGTCGGCGGAAGCGCGCTCGATCTCAGGGGACTCGGTTTCCATCGGACGTTGACGCTCGTGAACGGGCGTCGGCACGTATCGGGAATCGAAGGAACGTTGGCGGTAGACATATCGACCATCCCTTCGGCATTGATCGAAAGCGTCGAGGTGCTCACCGGCGGTGCGTCCGCGGTGTACGGAGCCGACGCGGTGACCGGCGTCGTCAACATCGTGCTCAAAGACGACTTCGAGGGATTCGAGCTCGATCTCCGTCCGGGCGTCTCCGGCGAAGGCGACGCGGAGACGTCGAGCCTCAGCCTGCTCTTCGGCCGGAACTTCAACGAGCGACGCGGAAACGTGATCGTCTCGTTCCAGCACGAGTACAGCGCCGGGCTGCGTCAGGGTGATCGCGACTTTCTCGCGAACGACGGCATGCACGACGACGACGCGAACCCCGCTCTGCGTTTTCAGCACGGCGACATCGATGCGGCGTCGACGCCGAACTTCAGCAGATACTACGACTTCTCCAACACCGGCTTGTATCCGGCCGGGTTACGCATTCCGACCGCGGAGAGCTTCATTGCGCAGTACGAGCAGGCATTCGGTGAAACGCCTGCGTTGACTGCAGCCGAGCTCGCGTTGATCGAAAGAGCGGCGACCGCGCCCCCGCGAGTCTTCTTGCCCGGGCGGACGTTCAACGTGACGTCGCCTTACGGCGTCGTCGCCATCGGCACTTTCGGCACCGGCTCGATTCCCCTCGGCGCGGAGCCGGATGTCGACGGCGACGGCACGCCCGATTGCCTGCAGAGCTTTACCGGATACAACTCCACGTTCGCGGGCGCGGCTTCGTTCGGCGGAGCCGGCGGGTGCTGGTTTCTCGACGAGTCCGGCAATCCCGTTCCGTACAAGGACGGCTTGATAGCCAGCAACTTCAACCAGTTCGGGGCATCGCAGAGCTTCATCGCGCCGAACTCGCCCTACGTTCTGCCCAAGGAGGAAAAGTACGCGGTCAATTTCAACGGCCGTTACGAGTTCTCGCCCAAAGCGGAGCTTTTCTGGGAATCGAAATACGTCTATCACGAGGTGGAGTTCGGCGGCGGCGGCCACAATTTCACGGATTTGCTCTACGGCGCGCCGGACAACCCGTTCTTGCCGGAAGCGCTGAAGCCCTATGCCGACAACGAAGGTCATCCTGTCGTGGGGCCCGGCGGCCTGTACATTTCCCGCGATTCCGACGATTGGGGGCCGAACATCTCGACGAACGAGCGCACGACATACAGGTTGGTAACCGGCGCTCGCGGCTCCTTCGACAAGCCCGCGCTCGATTACGAGATCTCGGCGAATTTCGGTCGGTTCGAGCGAAAGCTGATCGATCGCGAGGCGATGATCACGGACCGCTTCTTCGCCGCGATCGACGTCGTCACGCATCCGGAGACGGGCGAGCCCGTCTGTCGCTCGGATCTCGATCCTACCGCGTATCCTCCGACGACCCCCTTCAACATTCCGACCTACGTGGGCGGCGGCGCGCCTTCTCCCTTCTTCACGTTCACGCCGGGCGACAGGCAGTGTAAACCGGCGAACATCTGGGGCGGACGCGGCGCGATCAGCCAGGAAGCGATCGACTTCTTCACGTATGACCGGATTGTCGAGGAGAGCATCGAGCAGAGCGTCGTCACGGGCTTCATCAGCGGCGACAGCAGTCGGCTGTTCTCCCTGCCCGGCGGTCCGGTCGGTTTCGTGCTCGGCGCGGAATGGCGTGAAGAGAAAAGCCGGCAGACGTTCGACGAGTACGATCGCGGCATCATTCAGGTGGCCGGCGTCACGCCGGACGGCACGCCCTACTCCCCTGGAGATTTCGTCGGCGACGTGAGCAATGCCGCCGCGCTCGGCGCGGATCCGTCGACGACGCTCGCGAATACCGATGCGAGCTACGACGTGTGGGACGTGTTCGCGGAGCTCTCGTTGCCCTTGCTCGCGTCGAAGCCTTTCGCGGACGAGTTGACGATCGACGCGGCCGTGCGGCGAGCCGACTACTCGACGTTCGGCAATAACACGACGTATCGCTACGGCTTGGTCTGGGCGCCGGTGAGCGACGTTCGTTTCCGCGCGAACTACAGCAGGGCGATACGAGTACCGAACCTGTTCGAGCTGTACTCGCCTGAGCAGGGTCAGCGTTTCCGCCCCGTGGATCCGTGCGACGCCGGCCAGATCTCCCAGGCGCCCGATCCCGCGCTCAGGCAGGCGAACTGCGTCGCTCACCTCGCGTCGTTCAACGTGCCTCTGGAGAACGTCTTCGATGCCTCCGGCAACTACATCTTCGACGATCCGCTGTCGGCCGGCTTCCCGGGAGTCATAGGCGGAAATCCCAATCTCGAGCCGGAAGACGCGACGACGAAGACTTTCGGAGTCGTGCTCCAGCCGCCGAAGGTCGACCGCCTGGTTCTGTCGCTCGACTATTGGGATATCGTCATCGACGACGCGATCTCCAGCATCTCCGCGCAGAACATCGTCAACGGCTGTTACGACGCGCCGTCGATCAACAATCCGTTCTGCGAGCTGATCCAGCGAAACTCGAATCCGACCTCGGCGCAGGCGGGCGGATTCACGTTCCTACGTCAGACCATGCTGAACTTCGGCGCCGCCGAGGCGTCGGGCTGGGATTTCAACGCGTCTTACACGCTGGAAGCCGGACGATTCATCGTCGGAATCGACGGTATCGTGACGAAACAGAACAAGCTGAAGTTCATCGAGCCGACGAATCCGGGCGAACCTCCGTCGATCGACGACGAGCTCGGCGAGATGCGCCGGCCCGAATGGTCTTCGCAGCTTTCCGTGAACGTCTCGACCGGTCGAATCTCGGCGTCCTGGCAGACGCAGTACTTGAGCGAGCAGGTGCTCGGATACGAGGACGGCGGTGAGATCGAAACGGCGCTGCAGAACTTCGGCCCGGCTGCCTTCACGGACGACGTGCTCATCCACAACGTCAGCGGTGCGTACGACGCGAGCGACAGGCTGCGGCTCTACGGCGGTATCGCCAACGTCACCGACGTGAAGCCCTTCGTGACGGAGCGGTCGTATCCGGTCAGCCCCGTCGGCCGGGCGTTCTACGTCGGCGTGAACTTCAGGCTCTAGTGCAACGGCGTCGGCCGGCCGAACGCGTGCGGCACAGCGCACCCGGCCGGCCGCGCGAAACGAACAAGGACAGGACTCGAGCGATGCATGTTCGTGCTTCATCGGCGCGCCGGCTCGCGCGCCACGCCGCCGCGGCCTGTATCTCGGCCGTGGCCGCTCCCGCGATCGCGCAGGTCGATCTTCCGGACTCGCTGCGCCCCAAGCTCGAGCTGCTCACTCCCGAGCAGCGCGAGTTCCTCGGAAGCGATTTCGTCGAGCGGTTCGCGCCGAGCCGAGAAAAGCTGATCGAAGCGCTCGAAAAGCGCTCGCCCGAGGAGGTCAAGGCGTACGTCGACGCGATGATGTGGGTCGAGCGTCAACAGAAATTCGAGGCAGGCCGTGACTTCGCCGCGATCCCGCTGAATACCGAATCGCCGACCTTCAACGCATGGAAGATTCGCCGGCCGCGAAGCTTCGATCCGCCTCGGGAGCCTGGACCGATCGACCTTTCGCGCTACATGGGAGGCGGGAGCGGCATTCCGACGTTCGCGGGCGCGCCGGTAGCGCTGACGCCCGAAGATCTCGTCGCCGGTAACGTCGAGGTGGCGATCGTCGGCGCGCCGCTCAACATGGGGTCCGGTTGGCGGGACGCTGACCACGGCCCGCTCGCGCTGCGGCTCATGGGCCGTTACATGGCGGGCAACGACCAGTATACGCAGGTGAACCCGTCGGAGGTGCTCAACATCGTCGACTACGGCGACATCGCCATCGACAACGACAGCACGGAGCGCAGCATGCAGCACGTGCGCGAGGTGGTCAGAGAGATCGCCCAGACGGGCGCGATTCCCGTGATCATCGGCGGCGATCACTCGCTCGAGTATCCGGACGTCGCCGCGATGATCGACGTGTACGGCAAAGGCAACGTCACGATCATCCACTTCGACGCCCACTACGACATCGGACGCAACCGGCCTCATCTCATCGATCACGGGCAGCCGATCTATCGCTTGCTGTCGGAAGGCCTCATCAAGGGCGGCGATTACATCCAGGTCGGTCTGCGCGCGAGCGGACCGGACGAAAAGACGTACCGATGGATGCGCGAGGAAGGCTTCCGCTATCACACGATGGCCGAGGTCGAGCGGTACGGATGGGACCACGTTCTCGAGGAGGTCCTGGCGGAGGCCAAAGCGAACGGCCGCAGGCTCTTCATCTCGTTCGACGTGGACGTGCTCGACCCGTCGTACATCGCCGGCACCGGGACGCCGGTGCCGGGCGGGCTGACGCCGCGGGAGGCGATTCCGATCGTGCGTCGGCTCTGCGCGGAGAACGACATGGTCGGCTTCGACCTGGTCGAGGTCGCTCCCGAGCTCGATCCGACGTATGTGACGAGCCTGCACAGCGCGTTCATCGTCAAGGCATGCCTGACCGGAATCGCCATGAGAAAGCTCGGGCTCACGGAGCCGCACTACCTGAATCCCGTGACGCTCGATCACGCGCAGGACGGTCGCCGCGAGGAGAACGAACGATGACGAAGACAACGCGCGGCTTCCTGTTCGCCGCGACTTTCTGCTTGCTGCAGCTCGGAGGCGCGACGGCATCGGCCGACGACGTGACCGCGCCGGTCGAGCCGAGCCTCGAGCACAAGCTGAAGGCGCTCTCTCCGAAGCAGCGCGAGTTTCTCGAAGGGCCGGGTCCCCTGCGGCTCTTTCCGAGTCGCGGAAAGCTCGTCGAGGAGCTCGAGCGGCGGTCGCCGGACGAGGTGAGACAGCTCGTCGCCGACATGATGGCCGCGGTGGCCGCGTTCGCCTACCGGCCCGGCGAGGACATGGGTGCGATTCCGTTGAATCCCGAGTCGCCGCAGTTCAACTCGTTCAAGGTGCTGAAGCCGCGCGCCCTCGACGAGCTCGAGCGCGCGCCGGGCCCCTTCAGCGTCAAGCGTTACATCTACGAGAGAGGAGGCATACCCACGTTCGCCGGCGCGCCCGTGGCGCTGACTCCCGAGGATCTCGTCGCCGGTGCGGTCGACGTCGCGATCGCCGGCATCCCGCAGAACATGAGCAGCGGAAAGCGGGACGCTCGCAACGGTCCGAACGCGATGCGCGCGATGCACGGCATCGCCGATCGCGACCTCTACTCGATGATCGATCCGGGCGCCGTGCTGAACATCGTCGATTACGGCGACTTCGCCGTCGATCGAATGAGCCTCGAGCGCGGTCTCGATCATGCCTACGACATGGTGCTCGACGTCGTCGCCGCGGGCGCCGTGCCGTTCCTCGTCGGCGGCGATCACTCGCTCATGTATCCGAGCGTCAAGGCCGTGCGCGACGTGCGTCCCGGCGAGCCGCTCGGCGTCGTGCATTTCGGCGCGCACCACAACGCCGAGCGCGACGGCTCGCACACGATCTCCGACCGCCAGGCCGTCTACCGGCTGCTCGCCGAGGGCGTGATCGAGGGCAAGCACCTGATCCAGGTCGGCCTGCGCGGACCGCAGCTCGACCTCGAGACGCTCGAGTGGATGCGCGAGCAGGGCATTCGCTACCACACGATGGCGGAGGTGGCCTACCGCGGCTGGGACGCCGTCATGGAGCGCGTGCTCGCCGAGGCCAAGGCCGGGCCGGACCGCGTCTACGTGTCGTTCGACGTGAGCGTCATCGACCCGGTCGAGCTCGCGGCCGCCGGCCGCGCCGTTCCGGGCGGCTTGATGCTTCGCGAGGTCATTCCGCTCGTGCGGCGGCTCTGCGCCGAAACGCGGATCGTCGGGTTCGAGATCATGGATCTCGCGCCGATGCTCGATCTGAGCTACCGGAGCGCGATGAACGCGAACTACGTGATGAACGCGTGTCTCTCCGGTATCGCGATGCGGAAGATGGGCGTGACCGAGGAGAATTACATGCATCCTCTCGTTCTCGACCACGGCCAGGGAACGCCGGCGGAGTAGTCGCGACTCGCGACTCCCCGCGTCCGACGCATCGCTAGTCGAGCTTTCGAAGACCGCATGACCGACGAGGATTCTCGCGAATCGAAGCCGTCGCTGCACGGTCGACGGCTGCCGAGCGAGCCGACCGTGATCTTTCTGCTCTTGGCCGTCGCCATCTTCGCGTACGACGCGCTCGTCTCCGCGAAGCCGACGTCCGCCGACCTCGAGCACGACGGGGCGAGCCGCACCGTCGTCGTCACGGACGCCATCCAGTCCGCCCTCGAGAGCGACTTCGAGTGGCTCTACGGTCGGCCGCCGAACGAGGACGAAAGGCGTCTTCTCGTTCGGCAATGGATCGACGAGGAAGTCGTGTTCCGCAAAGCGCTCGCGGAAGGTTTGCACTTGAGCGACTCCAAGGTGCGCTCGCATCTCGTCGACAAGCTGCGCCTCCTCTGGGGCGGCACGCCCGAGCCTCCGGACGAAGCCGAGCTCTTCGAGTTCTACGTCGAGAACATCGAGGACTACTACAGCGAGACGCGCATCAGCTTCGATCAAGTCTTCTTCGCGGCGCGTCCTGAACGTCCCGGCGAGATTCGCGCGCGGCTCGCGGCCGGCGAGCGGATCGTCGGCGACAGCCACTGGCTCGGCAGCCGCCTGGATCGTTATGCCGAGAGCGTTCTGCGGACCACGTTCGGCGGCGCTTTCTACGAGCGTCTGCTGTCCTCGGCGCCGGGGGAATGGATCGGTCCTCTCGAGTCTCCCAGAGGCTACCACTTCGTCCGCGTCATCGAGGTGACGAAACCGCAACCGATCCCTTACGCGGAGCTTCGGGAAAGACTCACGATGGACTACGTCTCGGCGGTACGCGAAGAGCGGATCGCGGCGAAGGTCGCCGAGCTTCGAGACGGCTACGAGATCGTCATCGAGCAGCGCGCAGCCCGCGACGGGCTCGACGACGCGCGAGCCGCGCGATGGGGCGCGGAATGACGTTCTCCGCCAGACTCATCGCGTGGCTCGCGACATGCGCCGCGGGCGCCGCGTTATCCGGGCCGGCGTGCGCCGACTATCTCGATATCGCACGGTTCGAGGTCACGGAGGACGGGAACGGCCGTTACCGCGTGGCGGCGACGCTGTCCGTCGCCGCGAATACCGAGCTCAAGGCGACGTGGCCCGCGAGTTGCACGCCTCTCTCTCGCGAGGTGCGCCGCCTTCACGATGGAAGCCTGGTCGAGTTCCACGTCGACTGTAGCCGGGCGTCGCCGACCGACATGAAGATCGGCATGCCGTGGGGGCGAGACGGCGCGATGCTCGAATGGGTACGCGGAGACGGTGTCGTCGAGTCGCGAATACTGCCCGGCGGATCGACCGGCAGCGTGATCGATCTGTCGGAACGCGACGCGGAAGGAGCTCCCGCCGGCTTCTGGACGACCGCGTGGCAGTACCTCGCGCTCGGCACCGAGCACGTGCTGATCGGATGGGATCACCTCGCGTTCGTCTTCTGTCTCGGCATGCTCGCCTCGGGCACGCGGCTCGCGTGGCTGATCTCCGCTTTCACGATCGGTCACTCGATCTCTCTGGCGCTCGCCCACTACGGCGTGCTGCGCATTCCGATCGGTCCCGTCGAGGCGCTCATCGCGTTGTCGGTCGTGCTCATGGCGCGTGAGGCGCTGCTGCGGCTTCGCGGCGCGACCGGTGCGCCGGACGCGGAAGGGCGCTCGTCCGAGCGGTATCGGCAGGTTTTCGTGACGGCTGCATTCGGTCTCGTGCACGGCCTCGGTTTCGCGAGCGTGCTCGGAGGGCTCGGCGTATCGCCGACTCGCACGGCAACAGCGCTCGCGTTCTTCAACGTCGGCGTCGAGATCGGACAGCTGCTGTTCGTCGCCTCCGTGCTCCTCGCGATTCTCGGGCTCCGCAAGGTGCGGATCGACCGCGTCGCGTCACGAGCCGCGACGGCCTTCGTCGGCGGTCTCGGGCTCTACTGGACCGTCGAGCGCGTGATCGGATTCTGAGGCGGCGTTGCCTCGAACGATGAGCTGGGTATGAGCGAAAAAGTGAAACGGAAACTAGCGAAGGGAATCGGGAGCGCTTTGCTCGGCGCGGCGATCGCGACGGCGGACGCGACGGAGCACCCGTTGGATCCGCTGTCGTTCGACGAGCACTGGGACGTGCTCCAAATCCTCTACGACGCGGGCAAGGTCGATCCCGACACGAAGTTCTCGGGCATTCACCTCTACGAGCCCGACAAAGCCGACGTTCTCGCGTGGACGCCCGGATCGCCGCGCCCCCGGCAGGCAAAGGCCGTCGTGCGGAACGGCGGCGAGGCCTTCGAAGCCGTGATCGATCTCGAGCGCCGGCGGCTCGAGTCGTACGAGAAGCTCGAAGGGGTTCAGCCCTATTTCACGTCCGGCGAAGACAGGAAGGTCCTCGACAAGATGCTCGAGCACCCCGACTTCGTCGCAGCGATCAAGCGCCGCGGCTACGAGGACACGACGTTCCTTCGCTGCTCGATCGGGCCTCCGGGCTACTTCGGAACGGACGAGCAGCGCGGTCGTCGGATCGGTCACGGCAGCTGCCGGGACGTGCGCGGCGTGCGCAACGGCTGGGTGCGGGGGCTCGCCGGGCTCGACGTGGTCGTCGACATGACCAATCAGGAAGTCATCCGCGTCGTCGACGAGGGCATCGTGCCGATGCCGAAGACGAAGGCGGATTTCGATCGCACCTCGACCCCGCCTCCGCGCGAGGTTCCGAGCCCGATTCTCGTCAGTCAGCCCGGCGGGCCCGGTTTCGAGGTCGACGGGCACTGGATCTCATGGCAGAACTGGCGCTTCCATCTGCGTGCGGACCAGCGGGTCGGTCCCGTGCTGTCGATGGTCACGTACAAGGATGGCAACGACGTTCGCAGCGTCCTCTACCAAGCCTCGCTTTCCGAGATCTTCGTGCCGTATTCGGATCCGTCGTTTCATTGGTATCACCGCAATTTCCTCGATGCCGGCGAGTTCGCGGCACCCGGCCTGATGAAGCCTCTCGTCGCGGGCGCGGACTGCCCCGTTCACGCCAAGTATTTCAGCGCGTTGATCTCGAACGAGTCGGGGCACCCGCAAACGCGGCCGAACATCTATTGCGTGTTCGAGCGGGAAACCGGGGACCCGGCTTGGCGGCACCTGAGCGACGAGCTCGATATCGCGCTCAAACGCGATCTCGTGGTTCGCAGCGTCGCGGTGATCGGTAACTACGACTACATCTTCGACTGGGTCTTCCAACAGGACGGGTCCATCCACGTCGGTGTCGGCGCGACGGGCATCGTCGAGGCGAAAACGGTCGAAGCCCGAGATGCCCGCGCGGGAAGCAAAGATGACGAATACGGTCGCTTCGTCGACGAGCACATCGTCGGCGTCAATCACGACCACTACTTCGCGTTCCGGCTCGATCTCGACGTCGACGGCACGCGGAACGACTTCGTCGTGGACCGCCTCGTCACGGAGATCCTGCCGCCGGAATCACCGCGACGGAGCGTGTGGAAGCGTGAGGCTTGGCAACCGCGCACCGAGCTCGAAGCGCGGTTGAACATGCATCACGACCATCCCGGGCTTTGGCGCTTCCTCAGCACGACGCGCACGACCCGCCTGGGTTATCCGACGAGCTATCAGATCAGACCGGGCATGACGGCGGGCGTGCTGCTCAGCGAGGACGACTATCCGAGGCGCCGCGCCGGATTCATCGAGTACCACTTGTGGGTCACGCCGTACGATCGTGACGAGCTCTACGCGGCCGGGGATTATCCGACCCTCAGCGAGCCCGGCATGGGGCTGCCCGCGTGGACGAAAGCGAATCGCGACATCGTCGGCAAGGATATCGTCGCTTGGTATACCGTCGGGATGCACCACTTGGTTCGTGCCGAAGACTGGCCGGTCATGCCGGTGCTGTGGCACTGGTTCGAGATTCGCCCCTTCGACTATTTCGACGGGAATCCCGCGCTCGACTTGCCGCGTCCGCACTGAATGCGGGGCTCGAGCACCCATGACGAAGAGCCGGGCCGCAACGGCGCGGCCCGGCCGTAACGCTCATTGGATCGAGCTGCGAGCCGCCGCTTCGAGCGTCTCGAACGGCACGACGCCGCCGTGCCCATCGACGATCGAGCGGACCTCGAGCCCGCGCTCGCGAATCGCTTCGTAGAGCGCGGTCGCGTCGGGGCTCGGCGCGCCGAAGAAGATGTCACTCTGGAAGATCGCGCCCGCATGAGGCACGTATGCGAGCACTTTCGGCTCGACGTGCGGAATACCGGAGACCTCGTAGAGCTCGAGCCGGCGGTCGCCTTCCTCGATCACGCGCTCGCCGGTGAACACCTCGATGCCGCCGACCCGCTCGCCCGCTGCGCGCCGCCGCGCGAGCTCGTCGGGCGGATTCGTATGCGGGGCCTCGATCACGGCGCGCAGCTCGACCTCGTGCCCGGCGGCAAGTATCGCCGTCGCACCGGCGGCCACGAGACGACGCAACGCACCCGTATGATCCCAGTGCGGGTGACTCGGAATCACGTAGCGGATCGGCTTGCCGAAGCGCTCGCCGATCGCCCGCACGAGCGTCTCGCCCTGCACCTCGGTATACGCCGCCTCGACGACTGCGACGAAGCTCGGAAACTCGACGACCATGCCGTGATGCGAGTAGCCGACCGCATGATAGACGCCGGGTGCGACCTCGTTCAGCGTGAGCGGCGACCACGAGCCCTCCGTGGACACGACCTGCCTCGCCTGCTCGAGCGCCGCTGCCGGCACCTCGAAGATCGACAACGCGGAAGCATCGTTCACCGAGATCGACTCGTACGTGAGCGACGAGAATGGGCGGCCCTCCTTGCGGATGGTGACCGAATGCGGCAGCGTCACGTTGCCGACAGGGCGCCAGTCGTCGAGCAGATACTCGGCCACGACGTCGCCGAGCATCGGCTCGGTGTCGAGCGCGGTATAGGCGTTGAGCAAGCCGCTTTCGGGATCGAAATAAAGTCCGATCTCTTCGCCCGACGGCAGTCGCGCCGTCCCGTGGAGCGACGCGCGTCCACCGATTTCCTTTTCGACGGCCGGCTGATCCGACGCCGTCGCGGCCGCCGCGAGCGCGACCGTGATCACGTTGCGCCGCAACAGCATCTGCGGCGAGTTCTGCGTCGCCCAGCTGAAGAGGCCGTTCGGCGACGTCGCGATCTGCGGCCGCCCCGGCCCGGTGTTCCAACCGATCGGCTGGCCTTCGAACGACGTGTAGACCTCGGTGCGTTGCATGTTGAACTGGTCGTTCGAGATCGTGTACTCGAACGCGGCACGGCCGTTCGCGAGATCGATCGTCTCGGTCTGCTCGACGCGCAAGGTCCAGTCCTCGCCGCCCGCGATGCGGATTTGACCGATGCGGGTGCGCATCCCGCTGCCGCGGCCGACGAGCGTCTCGACGCCGTTCAACGCATCGATGCCGCCCATTCTTTCGACGAGCCGCTGCGCGAGCGCCGCCGTCGTCGGAGGCGCGCTCGCCCCTTCGTCTCGACTATGCCCCGGGTGCTCGCTCGGCGAGCACGCAGCGATGCCGACGCCGGCAAGCACGGCCGCGAGCACGCGGCCGCGACGCGAGGTGCGTGGTCGATACGTCATCCGGTACTCCTCGACTAGTGTCGTCGCAGGCGGCACCGCGTCCCCTTCTCGGCCGCCCGCGCTGTGCGTTCTTTCCGATTCCCGGAGCTCCCCCCGAGCACCGAGGACCATGCCTCGATCCGGCCAATGGTGCCATAACGCCGACGCGTGGACCGATAGGGCCCCAAAAAGGGATCGCGGGAAAGGTCGGACCGTTCGTTCTCGTCCGACGGCCCGAGCACGCGGTAATATGGCGTCGGACCCGCGTCGAGGGGCGACGAGCTCGCAAAGACCAGGGAAGGTCGCGACGGCCGCAAGCCGAGATGGAGCTTCGAAAGGGCATCATGGCAACGCAAGAATCCCGCAAAGTCACGACGCAACGGCTTCTGGAGATGAAGGCCCGCGGCGAGCCGATCGCGTGCCTCACGGCGTACGACTATCTGACCGCCTCGATCCTCGACGCCGCCGGCATCGATCTCGTCCTCGTGGGAGACTCGGCCGGCAACGTGTTCGCGGGCTACGACACGACGATCCCGATGACGGTGGAGCAGATGCTCTATCACACGCAGGTCGTCGCGCGGGGCGTCAAGCGTGCGCTCGTCGTCGCCGACCTGCCGTTCATGTCGTATCAGGTCAGCGAAGAGGAAGCGCTACGCAACGCCGGGCGCTTCGTGAAGGAAGCGCTCGCGGAAGCGGTGAAGCTCGAGGGCGGAGAATACATCTGCCCGACGATCCGCCGAATCGTGAACGCGGGCATTCCCGTGATGGGTCATCTCGGCCTGACGCCGCAGTCGATCCACAAGTTCGGCACGTACAAGGCGCGCGGCGCGACGCCCGAGGAAGCGGAGCGGATTCTCGCCGACGCGAAAGCGCTGGAGCACGCTGGCGTATTCGCGATCGTGCTCGAGAAGATCCCGGCGGAGCTCGCGCGGCGCGTGACCGAGTCGCTCTCGATCCCGACGATCGGTATCGGCGCGGGTCCGGCGTGCGACGGGCAGGTCCTCGTCACGCCGGACATGCTCGGCCTGTTCACCAAGTTCCGTCCGCGATTCGTCCGCCGCTATGCCGATCTCGGCGCGCAGATGGCGGAGGCCTTCGCGAAGTATCGAGCCGACGTGAAGGCTCGGACGTTCCCGAGCGAAGAAGAAAGCTACTGACACGCCCGGCGGCACGGCTCGCCGCCGGGCGCGATGAACGTTACCGCGCGAGCAGCGCGTCGAGCTGCTCCTCGAGCCTCGTTTCGTGCGCCTGCATCTGCTCGAGCGTCGGCAGACGCTGAGAGGCGGGGTCCGCGTCGAGGATGACCGCGTTCACGGCGTCGAGCCCCGTGTGCGGCTTCCACTCGGGCAGGCCTTCACCGTTCGGATTGCCGGTGCGTGCGAAATTGACCCAGTATGACGCCATCATGTCGGCGACGCGCTGATCCGCGGCGGATGCGGCCGCGAGCGCCGCGTCACTGTTGTCCGGGAACAGCGGATGCTCGCCGAGATTGTCGAAAACGTATTTCACTTCCGCCGCATGCACCGGCAGGAACGGCTCCGCACCTTCCGGTGCCGGTGAGGCCTGGGTGAACCAATAGACGTACGCGTTCTTGCCGAGCGCCCGCTGATATTCGGCGAGACGCCACGCCGTCCAGAAAATGCGGTCGGAGCCGTCGGACTCGCCGGGCGCCGCGCGCCGCGGACCGAACGACAGCTCCGCGGCATTCGCGCCCGCGATCAAATCGACCGGATGCTGGCGCCCCTGCGCGAAGACGATCGCCGGATCCTCGGGGATCACATAGTTGTCGACGATCATCGTCTGCGCGCGGAACGTTCGCGCCACCTCTTCGGTCGACAGCGCGCGCAACTGCTCGACCGTCGTGATGCCGGCGGCCTCGGCTTGGCTCTTGCCCTGCTCCTCCTGCGCGGCGAGCGTCGCGTTCGGCATGTTCGGCGATACCGCGCCGCCCATGATGCTCTGCGTGATCGCGCGGTGGAACAGGCCTTTCGCGAGCGGCGACGTCATCAGCGACGTGATCGCCATCGCGCCGGCCGACTGGCCGAAGATCGTGACGTTGCTCGGGTCACCGCCGAAGGCCTCGATATTGCGCTGCACCCATTCGAGCGACGCGACCATGTCCATGATGCCGTAGTTGCCGGAGCTCTTGTGCTCGGACTCGGCGGTGAGCGCGGGATGCGCGAGGAATCCGAACGGACCCAGCCGATAGTTCATCGTCACGACGACGGCGCCGCGCTCAGCGAGCGCCGTGCCGTCGTAGAGCGGCGCGGAACCCGCCCCGTCGGTGAACGCGCCGCCGTAGAAGTACACCATGACAGGAAGGCGATCGTCCTTGGATTTCGCCGGCGTCCACACATTGAGATACAGACAGTCCTCGCTGCGCGGCGGCTGGCCCTCCATGATCGCGATATTGACGTAGCGTCCGGTGTCGGCCTGAACGCAGACGTTGCCGAACTTGCTCGCGTCGCGGACGCCTTCCCACGCCTCGACCGGCTGCGGAGGACGCCAACGGTTCTCGCCGACCGGCGGCGCAGCGAAAGGCAACCCGCGATAGATGCGGACGCCGGACGACGTGACTTCGGCGCCGGAGACGAGCCCGCCGTCGACGCGGATCGGATCCTCGATCTCCGCGTGACATGCGGTCGCGGCGACGGCGATGCCGGCCAACCACGCGGCTCGCTGCACGTGCAGTCGCTTCATGACTTTTCCTCCAAGAAGATCGCTCGGCGCGCCGAGGGACGCCCGCGCATGGTACTTTCAAGCGCCGCGCGGCAACAACACTCCAATCCAAAGAAGGTTTCAACGGCCGCGGCAAGAGGATTTGCCGCGCTCTCGGCTCGATGCCGCCGCTCGCATTTCAGCTCTTCCGCGCTTGCAGACTCGAGCCGCGCGCGGAGCGGTCTACGAGAACGAGCAGCCGATTACCCCGACCAGTCCGGATTCCACACGACCTCCCAGAGATGCCCGTCCGGGTCCTGAAAATATCCCGAGTACCCTCCCCAGAACGTGTCATGAGCAGGCTTGACGATCGTCGCGCCCGCGGCTTGCGCTGCCGCCATCACCTCGTCCACCTCGGCCCGACTCGCGACGTTGTGACCGAGGGTCATTTCCGTCGGATTCGGGGAGCCCGACGGAAGCCCGGTATCGTGCGCGATGCTCGTCCTCGGCCACAAAGCCATACGCAGCCCCGGTTGAAGCTGAATGAACGCCACCGCGCCGTGCTCGAACTCCTTCCCGACGACGCCTTGCGTCGGAAAACCGAGACCGTCTCGATAGAAACGCACCGAGGCCTCGAGATCATCGACGCCCAGCGTGATCACCGTTATCCGCGGCTTCATTTCCCTTCCCTCCCTTTCGAAGTAATCACCAAGAGCGCCGAATGCCCGGCCTTCTCGACGGCCATGCCGTTTCCTCATGTCGTCACTTTACCGAATCGAGCACGGGAGCATCGCGGCCTATCACCGAGGCTCCGCTCGACAGCGAATGGGCGTCCTCTATACTGCTGCCCATCGGGTCGCTCGACTCGGATCGGGGGAGATCGGGCACCCGCGCGACAAAGACAACGACAAGGGGGATTCATGAGCGCGACCCACGCAGCGGCCCGGAACGGGCGCCGGACGTTCTTCACTTACGAGAACGGCATCCTGCTGCTCTTGGGATTCTCGTTCGGGCTGGTCTTCTTCGACCGTAACGCGATCAATTATCTCGTCGCAGCGATCCAGGTCGACCTCGGGCTGACCAATACCCAGATCGGCATGCTGAGCTCGGGCCTCGCGCTGGCCTGGGCGATATCGGCCTATTTCGTCGCCGCGTGGTCCGATGCGATCCGTGCACGCAAACCGTTCGTGCTGCTGTCGATCGTCGTGTTCTCGCTGTGCTCGGCCGTGTCCGGCCTCGCGACGTCGTTCGCGTTCCTGCTCGCTGCGCGCGTGCTGATGGGCATCGCCGAAGGACCGTTCCTGCCCGTCTGTCTTTCGATCATGAATGTCGAGTCTTCGCCGCATCGCCGCGGCCTCAACGCCGGCGTCATGCAGAACGTGTTCGCGGCGCTCATAGGCAATATGCTCGCGGGTTTTCTCGTGCCGCGGCTCGCCTCGATGTTCGATTGGCGCGTCACGTTCTTTCTGACGGGTATTCCGGGTCTGATCTGCGCGCTGCTCGTCTTTCTCTATCTACGCGAGCCTGCACGAACGCCGGAAGAGGCGGCCGAAACGCCCCCGCGCGTCGGCTTGAGCGCTCTTTCGATGCTGAAGGAGCACAACATTCGCGTCTGCTGCGTGATATCGATCTTCATGGTCGCGTGGTTCCTCGTCGGCCTCACGTTCATGCCGGTCTTCTTCCAGAACGTTCGCGGCTTCACCGCCGAGCAGGCCGGACAGCTCGTCGGTATCACCGGATTGGCGACGGCGATCTGCGGCTTTCTCGTTCCCGCGTGGTCCGATCGCGTCGGGCGAAAGCCCGCGATGATTCTCTTTTGCTTCGGCGCGGTGATGACGCCGCTCGCCGCGCTCTGGTTCGACGGCCCGATGTGGATGCTCGGGCTCTTACTGTTCCTCGGATGGAGCGGCACCGGCGCGTTTCCGCTGTTCATGGGCGTCGTGCCGGGCGAAAGCGTCTCCAGGTCGCTCGCCGCGTCGTCGATGGGACTCGTCGTCGCCATCGGCGAACTCATCGGCGGCGTCACGATGCCGACGCTCGCCGGACGAATCGCCGACGCGACGAGTCTGGCCGCGCCCATCGTCGTCGCCGCGTTCTGCGCGGTCTGCGCCGGCGTCGCCGCGCTCTTTCTCGAGGAGACAGCCCCGAGCAAGGTCGCTCGCCCATAGCGCTCGCCCGCGCGGCCGGAGTGACGGCGGAGCCTCGCGCTCGACGGCGCGGGACTCCGTCGTCCATGAGGCGGGATCAGTCAAGTCCCGAGAGCACCCGATGCTCCGGCGCCCTCCATCTTGTTAGCATCTCATCGGATTCGGACCGATGGCGCGCACCGGGGAGGCGTCGGCTCGGATGGTGACCACGCTCGTCAATCACGTTCGCAGCGAAGCACGCGCCAAACGGGCGCGGATCTTTCTCGAGCACTTCGAGATTCGGCGAAACACGAGAATCCTCGACATCGGCTCGGAGAACGGGACCCACATCGCGTCCGTATTGGCCGGCACGCCGGTATCTCCAGCGAACGTCCACATCGCGGACATCGACCCTTCCGCGGTGCAGGAAGGTTACCGTCGCTTCGGCTTCACGCCCGTGCACATTCCCGAAGCGGGCCGGCTGCCGTTCGAGGACGGCTTCTTCGATATCGTCTACTGCTCGTCCGTCATCGAGCACGTGACGGTGCCGAAGAGCGAGATCTGGACGCTGCGCGACGGGGCCGAGTTCGAGCGGCGCGCCTGGGCGCGTCAACAGGAGTTCGCGCGCGAGATCGTCCGACTCGGGAAGGGGTATTTCGTCCAAACCCCGTGCCGATCCTTCCCGATCGAAAGCCACAGCTGGCTGCCGTTCGTCGCGTATATCCCGCGCCGCGCGCTCGTCCCGCTGCTCGAGGCGACGAACCGCGTCTGGATCAAGAAGACGACGCCCGATTGGCATTTGCTTTCGGAAGCGGAGATGCGCCGTCTGTTTCCGGACGCGACGATCGCGAAGGAGCGGCTCGGCGGATTCACCAAATCGCTGATGGCGATCCGAGCCCCGTAGCGGGCAATTCGAGAAGAGAGCGGTAGGAGCGCGGCGAGCACGCACGGGAGCAGCGGCAACCGCCGCTCCCGTGGACGGCGTCGTCAGCCGCCGCCACCGCCGCTGCGGCGGCGGAAATCCTCCATCTTGAGATGCGTGAGCGTATGCACGTAACGGAGCTTGCCGTTCTCGACGCGGAACAGGTGCGTGTCGGGAGCGCCGCTGCCTCCGATCTGGCCGCCCGGTCCGAACGTGCAGAAGACGACGACGGCACCGATGACCTCGTCGACGACGAAGCGGCGATTCACGATGTTCACGCCCGCCGGCACGCCGACCTCGCAGCTGTCGTCGGGCGAGCCTCGGCCGGTATACGCGCCGCCCTCGATGCGCACGCACGGAAAGCCCCACGGCACGAGATCGATTTTGCCTTCGAGGAAAGCGTCGAGATACGCGTTCGCGGCGGACACCAGCGTGCCGCGCGAAGCGCGCTCCTCCGCCGGAATCGGCCCCCAGTTCTCCGCGGATGAATACTCGAGATACGCCTCCGCGTCGAACAGCCAATAGCCGGTCGTCGTCCACAAGATCTCGACCTCCGCGATCTTGTCGTGGTTGACGCGCAGGCGCGTACCGAGCACGTACGGCTCCTCGGGATTCGTAACGATCACCTCCGTGAACGTCTGACACGAATCCTCGTCGTACAGGCTCAAGCTGTGGTCGATGACCATCGGCTTCGTGATGATCCCCTGCCGAACGTCGGCGAGCGCCATGTTCTCGATGTAGGCGACGCCGGTCGCCAACGGCAGCTTCGAGATGTCGCCGCTCGTCTGTGCCTCGAGGTACAGGTCGACCGCGCGCTTCAATCCGCCGCGCGTGCACGACACTTCCCTCTGTGCTTGCCCTTGTGCGAACCCGACCGCGGGCACGAGCAATGCGGCCGCGAACGCGATCAGCGAAAACGTCGAGCGTCTCACCGGCTGCCTCCCCTTCGTTATTGTGGGCTCGATTATAGTCGAGTATCTCGGATTGTCGCCTTCTCGCCGCGGGTCGTGAGCGCAAGCCAGCCGAGCGCCGCCGCCGAAAGCGCGAGCCCCGGGATCATCGCGAGCTGCACGGCATGCCAACCGTAGAGGTCGAGCAGCGCGCCGGACGCGAACGACGCGACGGCGACGAGCCCGAAGACGAGAAAATCGTTGAGCCCTTGCACTTTCGCTTGCTCGGTAGGATGGTGCACGGTCGCGAGCAGGCTCGTCGCGCCAATGAACGTGAAGTTCCAACCGCATCCGAGCGCGATCAGCGCGACGTAGAAATGATGCAGATCGACGCCGGCGAGAGCGACTCCGCCGCACAGCGCGAGCAGCAGGAGGCCGGCTCCGATGACCGGAACGTGACCGATACGCGCGATCACCGCTCCGGTCACGAAGCTCGGCGCGAACATCGCGACGATGTGCCATCGGATCACGTCGGCGGCATGTCCCGTCGTGAATCCGTGCCCCGTCAGCGCGAGCGGCGTGGACGTCATGACGAGACTCATCGCGGCGAAGCCGACCATCGCGCAAAGCACGGCGACGATGAACGCCGGCTGGCGAACGATCTCGATGAGGGGGCGGCCGGCGCCGTCGCCGCCGGCGCTTCGAGGCGGCACGGGAATATCGAGGAACGCGAGCCCGGCGGCGCCGACGACGTTGATGACGATGATCGCCGCGTAGGCGCCCGCGAACGGCGCCGGAGCGAACAGATCGGACGTGAGCCGCACGACCTCGGGGCCGATCAGCGCGCTCACCAATCCGCCCGCGAAAACCCAGGAGATCGCTTTCGGCTTGAGACGCTCGGACGCGGTATCCGCGGCCGCGAAGCGAAAGAAGCCGTGGAACGCCTGATAGATGCCGGTGAATACCGCGCCTGCGATCAGCAGCGCAAAGCTGCCGACGAACAGCGCGCGAACGGCGAGCGCGCCGCCGGCGGCGCCGGCGACCGCGGCGAGCAAGAATCCCGCGCGGCGTCCATAACGACCCATCAGTAACGACGCGGGCGGCGCCGTCAGCATCGAGACCAGCACGACGATCGAGATCGGCAACGTCGCGAGCGATCGCTCGGGCGCGAGCGCTGCACCGGCGAGCCCGCCGAGAATGATGTGGATGGCGAGCTGCGAGCCGAGCACCGCGTGGGCGAAAAACAGCACGGCGATGTTGCGCCACGTTCGCCGATCGGCGGGATCGGAGGGTCGCCTCATCGATTTCGGCCCCGAGCGCGGCGTGGATACTCCGCGTGCGGGGCCCCTTTCATTCGCGCGATCTATCGGAGATGGCCGGCGCGGCCGCGCGGCGTCGGTGAACGGTTCTCAGCTCGTCGCCGCGGCCGGTTCTTGCGCGGCCTCCGTCGCGGGCTCGACCGGGATTCGCCATCCGAGCCGCGCGACGTTGCCCAACGAGAAGAGATGCGCATAGATGCAGCCGAGGTATCCGGAACGGTGCAGCTCGGCGATGACCTTGTCGTCGAGCTCCGCGAGCTTCTTCTCGTCGACGACCCGAAAGTCTTCGAGCCCGTACCACCTGCCGAGCCGATCCTGAACTCGGGCGCTGCGAACCGTGAACAGGTCGAGCGACTTCAGGCGCTCGACGAAACGCCGTGTGCGCTCGGTCTCGGTCAACAGATCCCTGAGCACCGTGATGACGCGCTGCGTGAGCTCGCTCTCTTTGCCTTCGTCGTCGAAGAGGGGCTCGCCTTCGTCCTCCGAGAATCCTTCGTACGTCTCGTCGAGGCAAACGGTGTAATCGGCTTGCTCGTCGACGCGAACGAGGATGAAGGGGTATCGCGCGACGTATGCCGGCAAGTAAACGTCGCTCGACCATCTGCCGTCGTCGCCGACGAAGAGGTTCTCTCCCGCCCGCAGGCCGACCATCGCGATCGGGCTAGCGTTGTCGCCTCCGGAGAATACGACCGGGTAGTCACGGGCGGCCTGGTAGAACTCGATCGCGGTCAGCGGCACGAAATGCGTGCCCGCGGCGAAACGCTGCGACCCGTCCGCCTTCAGCTTGAGGCTTCGGTGGCGGTCTCGGTTCAGCGGAACGATCTTGTTGTAGAACAGCGGGCCCGACATCTCGGCTCTCTCCGGCTTCCCATCGACCGCGCGATTCTACCACCCGATGCCGGTGCATCGAGGATCTCTCGCGGGCGTCCGGCCGGAAGAGAGCGTTCAGAACGACAGGAACGCGCCGATATTGAAGTTCGTGCTCTCGTTCTCGACGCCGTCGTGCGCCTCGGACTGGACGCGGGTGAACTCGGCGAGCAGCGTAAGATTCTGCGTCAGCGAGTGGTAGGCCCCGAACGTCACCTTCTCGTTGCGGCGGACGAGCGCCGACGGCGCCTCTCCCGGCGCGAGATCGAGGTCGCTGCGGCCGTAGTTCACGCCGAGCTTGGTGTCGCCGAGCTTCCAGGTGACCTGCGCGAGGAAGCCGTCGGAATCGCGCTCCGCGCCGGCGCCGTCGTCGCCGAAGAAATAGAGCGCCGTGGTCCCCATTCCCTCGCCGACGTAATACCACAGCATGAATTCGCCGTTGCCGTCGCCGAACGTGACCTTACCGCCGACGTCGAAGCCGACGCTATCGAAATCCGCCGCATCCGTCGGACCCTCGTGCTCCTGCGTGATGAAGCTCGCGGACAGGTAGAACGGCTCCTTCGTGTACGAGATCTTGCCGTGGAATCCGGGCAGTCCCTCGGGCGTCGGCACGTTCTGCAGGATGGGCTCGAGCGGATCGAATATTCCGATCGAGAAGCGGAGACCGTTGAAGTCCGGCGTCGTATAGGTGATTTGCCCGATCCAGTCGGCATAGATATAGCCGAGACCGATGGACCCGAGCGAGGTATTCGCCGGCGCGGCGTTGTTCGTGTTTATTCCACCGACGCCCGGGATCGTCATATCGTTCAAGATCGCGTCGGCGCCGAACAGACCGAGGTCGCGGCCGAGCTTGAACGTGCCCATACGGTCATTGCCGAACGTCATGAATACCTGGCGCATGTCGATAGCCGTCGTGCCGAGCGCCGTGTTCAGCCGTTCCGCCCCCTGTTGAAGGTTCGGGCTCCCGTCGTTCGTGGCGATACCGGGAAAGAAGCCGAACGTGAAACCGATGTCGTAGCCGTTCTGCGTCGTCGACCCGCCGATCGATAGTGCCGCCGGCAGCAAGCCGTTCGCGATCGACGAGCTTCGATCCTCGCCGGCGGCGCCGCGGCACGCGAGGCCGCCCGTGACGCCGGGCGTCGTTTCCTCCTCGCAATCCGCATGGATATAGTGAACGTTGACGTTGCCGCTGATGTTCAGCGTCCAGTCACCGGCGGCGACTTCGAAGGCGGCCGCAGGCAGCGCACAGCCGATCGCTGCTACCGCGAGCGCGCCCTCCATTACGCACACACAGCCCCTCTTCCGTTGGACAGGTGCCATGACGGTCTCCCCCGTGTTGCGCGGTGGATAGAGTTCCCGGGCGCGCGTCGCTCGACGGCGCATTCGCTCGGATATCGGGCTAATGCAATTCCTATGCCACTGAATGCTCAACATGCGCACGTGCAATGCCATCCCGTCCGCGAGGTTTTTCGCGGCGATCCGGCGCACGTTTGGCCGTCCTTGCAAAGGTGTCTAGCAAATCACGTCACAATCTCAAATTCGTCACACGCGCAAGGAGCCGCGGCATAGGGAGACGCCGCAAGCAGGGAGGACGAACCTCGTGTAAAGAAGCAAGAGTGACGACATCCGCGAACGGCCCTTTCCGCATAGCCTCCTTGGCGCGGGCCGAGGCCCAGGCTCGAGTGGTGTGCCCTCGTGACGTCCGGGGGCCGCCGACTGCCCGGCGGAGCGATGGTCGCGCACACGGGCACAGCCGCTCGAAATGCGCATGAATCGCGTCCGCGATTGCCACGGTCTGCATCGGCGTAAACCTCGACGATGCGCAGCGGGTCGCGTCGGCGGCCCCTCGTGTGGGCGTCGAGCGTCGTGACGACAGGCCACGTCGTTTCTGATCGAGGAACGTGTTACGCTCGATACGGTCATGACACCCCTGGTCCGTGGCCTCGGCGGCGTCATTTCAGTCGTTGTCGTAAACGCCGTGGTTGCCCTGAGCGGCTGCAGCTCCGGCTCGTCGTCGGATTTGTCCGGCTCGTCGCCCCGCTCTTCATCGGGCGGCCCCTCGGCGTCCGGGCTCGTCGTTCACGAGCCGATCCCGTTTCGAGTGGCGGCCCCGGAAGTTCCCATCAGGGCCGAATGTCGCGGTCCGCGCGGAGGTTCCTGCGAGTTCGAGGTGTGGATATCGTGGGATCACGATGACTATTACCTCCCGATCGGGTCGTCCACGAACGGAAAGCTCGACATCGTCGCCGACCTGAGCGGCTACCACGGACGCGAAGGGGACGTCCACTTCAGAGCGACCTTCAGCACGGGCGAATCGGCGCACGTGGCACGCTACATCATCGTCGAGAAATCCACGGCGCTCGATCGGGTCACGCGCGTCGACGGCGCGATCCTCGACACGGACGGCGAGCGAGTTCTGTACAGGCGAACCGAGGAGGAGACGGGGCACCGTTATTTCGTCCGCTCGCTCGAGGACGGCAGCATCGCCGAGCTCGCCGCACCCGGCGACCTGGAGCTATACGACGACGGTTACGCCTGGCTCACGTCCCAAGGCGCGCTGCTCGTGCTTCGGGACGGGAAGAGCGCCCGAGTGATCGACGCTCGCCCTGAAGCGCAGCGCGAGCTCGTCCGGCTGAGCAACGAGTACCATGCCGGGACCGTCAGGGCGCGCGGCGATTACGCCATCTGGCGTGCGGGCGGCGAGCTTTGGAGATGGCGATTCTCCAACGAGGAAGCGCTCCTGATCACCGACCGCCCTTGCTCGACCACCGCCGATCTCCTGGACGACGGTGCCGTTGCCTTCTGCAGAGTCAACGTGGATGAACCCCTTCCGTCGGGAACGCTCGGCGAAGACGTTTACCTCTTCGCTGCCGGCGGCACGACGAGAATCACCGACGACGGAGCCAAGAAGGAGGACATTCGCAGCGACGGCTCGAGCTTCGTCTACCGGAAGTCGACCGAGTACCCCGCCATGCCGGATAGCTACGACTGCACCTCGCGGTGCATGACGGGGTATCGGAGACACTTCTACTGACCGGCCAGCCGGAAAACATCCGAATGACCTACGACATCGAAGGGGGTTGGGTCGCGTTCTACTGGAGCCTCCCGGGCGCGCCTTTCGGCCGCACGGAGTCCGTCTCGGTCAGTCATGTGCGGGGCACACCGGTGGAGCTGACGCCTCCGGATTTGAACGACCTGGAAGGCGTAGGCGCCGACGGCAGCGTGGTGACCTCGGACACTTCGGGGTTCCATCTTCTCTCCCCTGCATCGGGCGCGATAAAGTTCGGCACCAACCCGACGGGAATCGCCGACGATTCGTACAACCGTTTCGTCGCCCCCAGTGTCCGGCATCTCGACGGCACCTGGTTCTTCCTGATCGGAGACTCGTTGTTCGAAGTAAGGCCGTAGGAGGAAATGTCCGTGACCGCCCGCTCGATCGTAACCGCCGCGCTGCTCTCGACGTCGACACTGCTCTTCGCGCTCGCCGCTTCCGCGCAAACCTCCTCCTCGTCGGCGCCGCAACCCCCGAAGCTGACTCTCGCGTTCGAGATGCACGTGCAGGTTGCCCAGCCGGTCGATCTCGGCGAGGTCACGCACGGCCGCAGGCGCATCGTCGAGATCCTCGGAGGCACGTTCGAAGGCCCCGAGATCAAGGGGCGCGTCGTGCCGGGCGGCGCCGACTGGCAAATGATTCAGCCCGACGGCTTCTCGGAGCTCGACACGCGCTACTCGCTCGAGACCGATCAGGGCGAGATCATCTACGTGCAGAACTTCGGCATCCGTCACGCGCCGCCCGAGGTCATGCGAAAGCTCAACGCCGGCGAATCCGTGGATCCCTCCCTCGTCTATTTCAGAACGATGCCGCGCTTCGAGACGTCGTCGCCGCGGCTTCAGTGGCTCGTGCGCTCGGTCTTCATCGGCACCGGGGAGCGTTATCCCGACGGCGTGAGGATTTGGTTCTGGCGCGTCGAGTAGAAGCGGCGACGCTCAACGGCGACGGCAGACGAAATACAGGTAGACCGCGAAGCGCTTCGGCAGCGGCGCGTGCCGTTCGGCCCAGCGCCACACCGGGCGGGGCAGCACGCGCAGCAGCGACTTGTCGTACGAGCCGATGCCGTGCCACTCGACGACCTCGAGCCCGTGGCGCTCGGCGAGCTCGAAGCACTCGGCAACCGACATCGACGAGAACTGCTCGCCGGTGATCCTGGCCTTCGCGGCGAGCAGCAAGCGGGTGCTGTAGCGGTTTCCATGCACGTTGAACAGGAGCCGCGAGTCGCCGTCCTCGAGCGCCGAAGCGAGAAAGGCCATCGCGTCATCGCGCAGCGATGGCTGAGCGTTCAGGAAGAACCGGAACGCCGTGATGAAATCGAATTTCCGTCCGGCGAGCACGTCCGTGTTCCGCGTCGCATCGCCTGCGACGAGCTCCGCGCTCCTCACGCGACCGCGCGCGACGGCCAACATCGTTTCCGAGATATCGAGCCCCGTTGCCGCGCGAAACTTGGGCTCGACGTGGGCGAGCACGCGCCCGGTTCCGCAGGCGAAATCGAGGTAGCTGTCGCGGCGCGGCACGTGCCGCTCGACGATATCGTCGAGCAGCCGTTGCTCGCGCGCCCAGATCTCCGCGTCGAACGAGCCGGGAGCGAAGAGCTTCGCATCGTAATCCTTCGCCCACGACTCGGGACCGACATGCGTCGTTCTGTAGTCCTGGTACTGCATCACGTGCCCGGCATGAGGTCGTCGATTCGAAAGAGACGCGTGCGGCGTAGATACCGGCCCGCGAAGGACTCCCCGAGATACGTGCGCTCGAGGACCTCGCCGAGCGCGCGCTCGAGCGCGGACGCGTCGTACTTGGCGGGGTCGGCGCGAAAATAGCCTTCCATGAACGCGAGCGCGAACGCTCGCAGCCGGCTTCGCAGCGCGAGATAGAGCCGGTGCGGCGGATACTTCGCCCGCACGACGAGGATGAACGTCGCGATATCGAGATACGGATCGGCGCGGTTGTAATCTCTGAAGCGCGCGTAAACCGGAGGCGTGAAATCGATGAAAGCGACCTTGCCCTCGCTCGGCTTCACGAGAATGTTGTCGAAGTCGAAGTCGCCGTGGATACGACGCGTATGACGGTGGAGCTCCTCGAGAGCGGCGCCTATGGTCCAGAACGTGCGCCGCAACGCGTCGGTCGAGTGGCGCTCGAACGCACGGTCGCGGATGACGTTACGCAACGGCGTCCAGCCGTCGAGCCGCTCGTAGTCGATACGCAGCTCTCGAGGGTCGGCCTCGAGCACCCGCGGCACGCGCAACCACAGAGAACGCCGGGCTGCGACCCATGCGCGGAGCGAGTTGTAGAGCGTCGCTCGAAACAGCCATTCCTCGGTCAGGCGCTTGCTGAATCGAGCGCCGCCGTCGGCCGAAGGGCTCGCCACGCGAGCGTCCACGGCGGTCACTCGCTTCGACAATCGCAGAGCTCGCATTCGACGCTCACGCTTCCGTTCGGACCTCGCGCTTCGATGAGCACGAGATCATTGTCGATGCGCCGACGCCTCGTCGGCACGGGGAGGCGCCCGGATTTCGTCGCGACGCGAGAAAGCGTAGACTTCGCCGCTTCGCGCGTGACTCGACACGCGTCTCGTCGCGGCGTTCTGCAATTCAACGCGTTTCTCGGGTGAACGGCACGAACGCGACCGGCAGCACGTCGCGCTCGGTGAGCCGGCCTTCCGCGTCCTTCTCGATCAATCGCAGCGATTGCACCGCGCCCGGCGCGCCGACCGGGATCACGAGGCGACCGCGCGGCGCGAGCTGCTCGAGCAGCGGCCGCGGCACCTCGTCCGGCGCCGCGGTCACGACGATCGCGTCGAACGGCGCTGCCTCGGGCCACCCTCGATAGCCGTCGCCGATCCTCACGAAAACGTTGTCGTAGCCGAGCCGCTCGAGAGTCTCGGCCGCGCGCCGCCCGAGCGGCTCGACGATCTCGATCGTATGGACGCGCGCGGCGAGCTCCGCGAGGATCGCCGCCTGGTAACCCGAGCCGGTGCCGATCTCGAGCACGACGGAATCGGCGTCGACTCCCGCGAGGTCCGTCATCAACGCGACGATGAACGGCTGAGAGATCGTCTGACCCTCGCCGATCGGCAGCGGACGATTCTCGTACGCGCGAGCGCGGAACGCTTCCGGCACGAACTCGTGCCGCGGCACCTTCGCCATCGCCCGCAGCACGCGCTCATCGAGCTCGTCTTTGCCGGTGTTGCGGCTCAATGCACGCGCCATCCTCGCGATATCGTCGACCATCGCGTTCCGCTGCTGCTCCGGGCTCGGCTGGCCGCACGCGGGCGTGGCGATCGCGATGCCGAGCGTCGCGAGCAACGAGAGGATTCGCCGCACGAGCATCATGAGCTCGTTCATTGTAGACCTTTCGTCGATCGAGGCGACGTCTTCGCCCGACGAGCCGCGACGACGTAAAGCGCGGCCCCCGACGCGATCGTGAACAGCGCGGCGACGATCTCCACCGGCTGAGACCGCGCCGCGAGCGCGGCGAAGAGCAGCGTCGCGGCCACGAAGACGAGGGGTGCCCATGGATAGCCGGGAAAATCGATCACGCGAGCGCCGGCGCGGCGCTCGCGCCGCGCGACGAAGAGCAAGCTCGCGACGGTCAGGGCGGCGCTCAGGCTCAACGTGAACCCGAGATAGGACAGAAGCTCGCGCAGGCCCGTGATCCAGACGACGACGACCGCGAGGGCCGCCTGCACCGCCACCGCCGCGGCAGGTGTCTCGCCTTCGAATCTCAGCATGCGCGGCATCAGGCCGTCGTCCGCCATCTTCGCGTAGACCCGCGGCCCGGCCATGGTCATCGCCGAGACCGACGTGAACAGCGCGAGCACGGCGATCATGCGCACGGCGTCGACGAGCGGCTCGCCGCCGAGCTCGCGGGCCGCGGCCGCGGCAACGTCCTCCCGGCCCGCGACCGCATCGAACGGCGGCACGAGCACGAAGACTGTATTGAGAACGAGATACACCCCGATGGTCGTCACGGTGCCCGCGACGAGCGCCCGCGGCACGCGCGTCGCCGCACCCGGCACTTCGCCCGCGATGTAGACGGCCGCGTTGAATCCGGAGTAGCTGAACGAGATCCACATGACGCTCGACGCGAACGCGCCGATCGAGAAAGGCGGAATTTCCAGCGTTCCTTGCGTCCCCTCGACGATGCCGCGCCACGACGACGGGCCGCCTTGCGCGAGCAGCGCGAACAGCACGAACGCAAGGATCGCGACGAGCTTCACCGCCACCGCGGCGTTCTGCGCTCCCGCGCCGACCCGCAAACCGAGCCCGTGCAGGAGCGCCGAGAGCACGATGACGCCGGATGCGATCGCGCCGGCGAGCGGCCCGCCCCTCGCGACGCCTTCCGGGAGCACGTAAGCCGCGAGCGTGAACGCGGCGAACGAGATCGCCGCGGTGAATCCCGCGAGCAGCGAGATCCATCCCGCGACGAAGCCGACGAGCGGATGGATGTTGCGCGAAAGGTAAAGGTACTCGCCGCCGGAGAGCGGGAGCCTGCGCGCGAGCGCCCCGTAGCCGAGCGCGCCGCAGAGCGCGACGGCGCCGCCGACGGCCCACGCCCACAGCACTCGCGCCGGAGAACCGAGCTCGGCGAGCGCGAATCCCGACGTCGTGAAGACGCCGGCGCCGATCATGTTGCCGACGACGAGCGCCGTCAGCGTGCCGGTTCCGAGCTGGGTGCGGCGCGACATGACACGGCCAGTGTAAACCGTACGTCCGCCTCGCCGGTTCTCGAGTCTGCGTCATGGGTCTTCGCGGGAGCATGCCCACGCTGCGGAGGCGGCCGGCGTGTGCGGGCCATCGGCCTTCGCGAGCGTGCTGCCGACGCGAGAGCCGGCGAGCACGTGGTGGCGCGGTTCACCGTCGACGAGACCGGCCGCGTGCAGGATCCCGTCGTCGTCGAATCGTACAGCGATCGGGGCAAGGGTGAATGGTCCCATCACGCCGCGCTCGAAGCCGTGCGCAAGTATCGATACATCCCAGTTTTCGTCGACGGTAAGCCGACCGAGACGCCGAACGTCTACAACCGGATCGGCTTCGTCATCGACTGAGCCTTCCCTTCGGTGTCGATCTCTGCTTGACTGAGGGCCGGCAGGCCGAGCCGGCCTCGCGTCCTCGTTCAACCCACCTGGGGGAAGATCCATGCGCAAGCAGAAGAAGATGATGCTGGGATGTCTCTCGACCGCGGGGCTCCTTGCCGCGAGCGCGGCACTGACTCAGCCGCCGACCGGGCCGATGTCGTTCTTCGTGACGAGCGTCGGGCTCGGCAAAGGCGGCGATCTCGGCGGATTGGAAGGCGCCGATGCCCACTGCCAGACGCTGGCCGAGGCGGCGGGTCACGGCAACCGCACGTGGCGGGCCTATCTCAGCACGCAAGGCGAAGGCGCCGTCAACGCTCGTGACCGGATCGGCCCCGGCCCGTGGTTCAACGCGCAAGGCACACGCATCGCGGCGAACGTCGACGAGCTGCACAGCGACGCGCACCGGTTGAGCGTCTTCACCGCGCTCGACGAGCAGGGCCGCCGCATTCCCGGCAGCGGCTACGCGCCGAATCGGCACGACATCCTCACCGGGTCGCGTCCCGACGGCACCGCGTACCCGCCGGGCGAGGACATGACCTGCAACAACTGGGCGAGCAGCAGCGACAACGGCGCGAAAGCGCGCGTCGGTCACCACGATTTCGCCGCATGGAACTCGGCGCACGACTCGCGCGGCTGCAGCCAGCAGGCGCTGATCAGCACCGGCGGCGACGGCTTGTTCTACTGCTTCGCGCTGCCCGAGCAGTAGTCGGTCGCAAATCGAAACGGGCGAGCCGAGTCCGGCTCGCCCGTACCGTCCTCAGGGTGGTGGTCGTCAAGGAAACCGAGATCGAGTCCGCGCGCCGGCTGAAGCGCATGCAGCGCTTCGCGACCGGCCTGCTCGTCGGTATGGCCCTGCTGTTCGTCGCGGCGAGCCTTCTGCACGAGCGGTATCCGTTCCTCGGCGTCGTCGAGGCGTTCGCGGAGGCGGCGATGATCGGCGGCCTGGCGGACTGGTTCGCGGTCACCGCGTTGTTCAAGCATCCGCTCGGGCTCCGCATACCGCATACCGCGATCGTCCCGACGCGAAAGAACGAGATCGGGCGCGCGCTCGCGCGCTTCATCCGCGACCATTTCCTGACGCGCGAGGCCGTTGCAGGACGGCTCGTCGGCGCCGATCTCGTCGCGCGCCTCGGCGCGTGGCTCGGCCGCGAGCACAACGCGCGAGCCTTGAGCCGCGACGCCGCCGTCGCCTTCGATTGGATGCTGCGCACGGTGGATAACGCGGAGCTGCGCGATGCCGCGAAGTCGGGGTTCCGCGACGCGCTGGGGCATATTCCCGTTCACAAGGCACTCACGACGCTGCTCGACGTCGCGATCGCGGGCAACTACGGGCAAAGGCTGATCGACGAGCTCGTCGACTTCGGCCGCGAGCAGCTCGACAAGAGCAAATTCGAGATCCGCCTGAAGATCCGCTCGCGGAGCCCATGGTGGCTGCCTCGCTTCGTCGACGAGCAGATCTACGATCAGCTCGTCGCCGAGTTCGAGCGGATCCTCGACGAGATCGGCGGCAACCCCGAGCATCCGGCGCGTCGGCAGTTCAACGACAAGCTCCGCTCGATGAAAGAGTCGCTCGAAGGCGACGACGAGATCATTCGCCGAGGCCGCGAGCTGTGGGACGAGCTGCTCGACCATCCCGACGTGCGCCGCTACGTCGGCGACCTCGCGTCGAGAATTCGCGAGTATCTGCAAGCATCGCTCGCGACGCCGGACTCGGCGCTGCGAATGGGAATCGAGCGCGAGCTCAGGAATATCGGCACGACCCTCGCTCGCGACAAAGCCTTGGCCGACGCGCTGAACAAGCGGCTCGAGGAGATGCTGATTCACCTGATCGAGAGCTACCGCGACTCACTGAGCAAGATCGTGTCCGACACGATCGAGCAATGGGACCCGGTCGCGACGTCGCGCCGCATCGAGCTTTATATCGGACGCGACTTACAATTCATCCGCATTAACGGCACGCTCGTCGGCGGCCTCGTCGGCGTGCTGATCTACGTCGTCTGGGGCGCGATCGTCTGATGTCGATACACCCGCGCAAGCTCTTGATCCTGAGCCACCGCTGGCTCGGCATCCCTATGAGCGTGCTCTTCGTCCTGTGGTTCGCGTCCGGCATCGTGATGATCCATACGGGCGGCATGCCGGAGCTCACGGAATCGGAGCGCATCACGCGCGCGGACCCGCTCGATCTCGACGCCGTTCGCGTCTCGCCGATCGAAGCCGCCGAGCAGGCCTTCGTCGGCGATACGTATCCGGGCCCGGTGACCCTGCTGACCGTGCTGGGTCGTCCCGCGTATCGCTTCGGACGCGGTCCCTGGAGCGTCACGGTTTTCGCCGACACCGGCGAGCTGCTCGAGCCGCTCTCGCCCGACGAGCTGCGCAAGCTGGCCGCCCGCTACGCCGGCGTGTCGGACGAGCGAGTTCATCACGTCGCCACGCTCGAGTCGCCGGACCAATGGACCTTGACTCGGCCGCGAGACCTGCCACTCGAGAAGTTCCGAGTCGACGATGCGTCGAGAACCGAGATCTACGCGTCTCCCACGCTCGGCGAGGTCGTGCTGGCGACGACGCAGCGGGACCGATGGCTCGCATGGGCCGGCGCGATCCCGCACTGGTTCTACGTCACGCCGCTCCGCGTGAATCAACCGGCGTGGTACTGGACCGTCGTCGTCGCTTCCGCGGTCGGATGCGTGCTCGCCGTGCTCGGGCTCGTGCTCGCGGTCACGCAGTTTCGTCCGACCAAGCCGTTCAGGCTTTCCGCATCGATCCGCTACCGCGGGCTCATGCGTTGGCATTACATCCTCGGCGCGCTGTTCGGCGCGCTCACGTTGACGTGGGCATTCAGCGGAATGCTGTCGATGGAGCCGTTCGGGTGGACGAGAGCCGAAGGCTTCACTTTTCCGAGCGACGCGTTGAGCGGCGGACCGCTCGAGCTCGGGCACTATGAGATCTCCGCGGCGCGCTTCGCGCGCGTGCTCGACCGGCGCGTCCCGAAAGAGATCGAGCTGCTGCGCATCCAGGACGAGCCGTATTATCGCCTGCGCTACACGGCCGCACCGTCCGAGGGCGGCGAGCAAGCGCAGCCGACCTCGGCGTATCGCGGCGAGGCGCCCGCGGCCCTCGTGCGCGCCGCAGACATGGCGGAGCTGCGTCGACCGTTCGAGGCCGAACCGATCCTCGCGCGCCTCCGGAAGGCCCTCCCGACGGACATCGACATCGTCGCGGCGACCCGGCTCGATGCCTACGACGCGTATTACTACGCTCGCGACGGCGAAGCGCCGCTGCCGGTGCTGCGCGTCGAGCTCGACGATCCGCTCGAAACCTGGGTCTACGTCGATCTCGAAAGCAGCCGAATCGTCGCTCACGTTCACCGTTGGCGGCGGCTCGAGCGCTGGCTCTTCAACGGCCTGCACAGTCTCGATTTCGCGTTCTGGTACGATCGAAGGCCGCTGTGGGATATCGGAATGATCCTCTTGAACCTCGGCGGGCTCGTGATGAGCGCGATCGGGCTCGTGCTCGGCGCGCGCCGCATCGGACGCATCGTGACGAAGCGAACGGCTGCGTCCCGATTGCAAGCCGGCGCGCCGCTGAGACAATAGCGCCTGACGCGACGCGCTGCGGCTTTACGAAGGAGACGTCACGATGCGATGGAGAAGCGGGCGTTTCACGCGGCTTACGACCGTCACGCTGACGCTTGCGACAACGATCTCCGCTGCGGTCGCGGCAGCACAGACGCTGGGACCCGCCGGCGAGTCTCGGACGGGAGGTGCTGGCGAGGCGCCGACGCGCAGGACGGCGAACAACGGCAATGTGATCCTCGAGAACGTCCCGCCGGTCCCCGAGGAGATCGTCGCGGCGCTGAACCGCTATCAGAACGTCCGCGGCGCGAGCTTCCGCGCGTGGACGCGCGACGGAAACGGCATCTATATCACGACGCGCTTCGCCGAGGTCGCCCAGCTCCATCGCGTCGATTTCCCCGGCGGCGCGCGACATCAGCTCACGTTCTTCGACGAGCCGATCGGCGACGTCGCGGACCGTCCGGGTCACGCGGAGCTCGTGTTCTCGATGGACGAAGGCGGCAACGAGTTCTACCAGCTCTACGCGTTCGATCCCGCCGACGCGCGGCATCGATTGCTGACCGACGGCGGCCGTTCGCGCAACAGCAATCCGGTCTGGAGTAACGACGGCGCGCTGCTCGCGTACACGAGCACGCGGCGCGACGGGCGCTCGAACGACATCTGGCTGCTCGACTACACGCAATCGCCGGACGGCGCCGCGGCACGCCTGCTGGTCCAGGCGCCCGACGCGACGCTCTGGGCGCCGAGCGATTTCAGCCCGAACGGCGACCGCGTGCTCGTGTTGAACTACATCAGCATCACCGATTCGCGCATTCACGTCGCCGACGTCGCGACGGGCAAGCTCGAGCGCGTCGCGGGCGGCGACGACGAGATCGGCAACTACTCGGCGATCATGCCCCGCTTCGCACCGGACGGACGCGGCTTCTTTCTCGCGACCGATCACGGCGCGGAGTTCACGCGGCTCGCTTATCAGGACTTCGCGAGCGGAGAGCGCCGCATCATCACCGACGACATCTCGTGGGACGTCGAGCAGCTCGAGCTGAGCCGCGACGGCCGCCGCGCCGCGTTCGTCGTCAACGAGGACGGCATCTCTCGGCTGTATCTGATGGATCCGACGACGTTCGAGTACGAGCCGGTCGACGGCATCCCCGTCGGCGTGATCGGCGGCCTCGAGTTCAGCCCGGACGGCCGCCGGCTCGCGATGACGTTGAATACCCCGAGCACGCCGAGCGACGTCTTCACGCTCGAGCTCGAAGACGGAGAAGGACGGCGTCTCACCCGCTGGACGTTCAGCGAGATCGGCGGTCTCGATCCGCGCACGTTCGTCGAGCCCGAGCTGATCCACTATCCGACTTTCGACACGGTCGACGGCGAGCGGCGCATGATTCCGGCATTCGTCTATCGCCCCCGAAGCACCGGTCCGCATCCGGTCATCATCAATATCCACGGCGGTCCGGAGAGCCAGTATCGGCCGTCGTTCAGCAGCACGATCCAGCTTTGGGTCGCCGAGCTCGGCGCCGCGGTGATCGCGCCGAACGTCCGCGGCAGCTCGGGCTACGGACGCACGTACGTGCAGCTCGACAACGGCCGACTGCGCGAGGACTCGGTCAAGGATATCGGCGCCCTGCTCGACTGGATCGCGACGCAGCCGGACCTCGACGAACGCCGCGTCGCCGTCGTCGGCGGCAGCTACGGCGGCTACATGGTGCTCGCTTCCGCGGTGCACTACAGTGACCGGCTCGCGGCCGCCGCCGAGATCGTCGGCATCAGCAATTTCGTCACGTTCCTCGAGAATACCGAGGCTTACCGTAGAGATCTGCGCCGGCCGGAATACGGCGACGAGCGCGATCCGGAGATGCGAGCCTTCCTCGAGAGCATCAGCCCGAGCAATCATGCCGACCGGATTCGCGTGCCGCTGCTCGTCGCCCAAGGCCAGAACGATCCGCGTGTGCCGGTCGGCGAATCGGAGCAGATCGTGCGCGCGGTGCGCGCGAACGGCCGCGACGTCTGGTACATGAACGCGCTGAACGAAGGCCACGGCTTCCGCCGCAAGGAGAATGCGGATCTGTACTCGCAGATCCTCGTGATGTTCTTCGAACGGTATCTCGCCGCCGATTGACGCTCCGCCTTCCCACCGGGATACGCGGCGAAAATGGCCCCGCTTGACGGGCGATCCCGGCCTCGATAAGACTGCGAGCAACTCTCGAGGACGAGCCGATGCGCCCGATCTTTCTCGGTGTCTTGGCGGCTGCCGCTGCGGGTAGCGCGATTGCACATCACTCCCCCGCGATGCTCTACGACATGACCCGGGAGATCACGATCGAGGGCATCGTGACGGAGTACACGCTCGGCAATCCGCACCTGCGAATCTATTTCGACGTCGAGAAAGACGGCCGAATCGAGAAGTGGATGGGCGAAGGCGGCTCTCGCACCGTCTTGATGCGCAAAGGGTGGGACGGCACCGAAGTCTCGCCCGGCGACAAGATCACCGTCCGCGGGCATCCTTCCCGGGACGGATCGCCCATCGTGCATCTCGAGTGGCTGACGCTGCCCGACGGTCGAGAGCTCTACGCCGAGGACCTCGACCAGCGCGCGCTCGAGCAGCTACGAAGGCGGGAGAACCGATGACACAGACGGCGGCGCCGGGCGGAGCGAGCGCGAGCGTCGTTTTGCGCCTCTTCATCGCCGTCGCGGCCGCGTTCGGCTGCGGGATTTCCGCCGCGCAAACCGACGATCCCGCCGCACCGTTTCTGGGCACGTGGAGCGGCGTCTTCACGACGACCGACCACGAGTTCTGGAAGGTCGAGGACTTCGCCTGCTTTCCGGGCTGCGCACGCTCGATGCGCGAGCACATGCGCGCGCTGCTCGCCGATCCCGCGAACGACGAGGTGCCTGTCGGCGCACTGCTCGGGCAAGCGTACGCCTTCGCGGCCGAGCAAATCGCGACGATCCTGACCCCGCTCGGGAAGCGCATACAGGCGGAGAACTCGCTCGACAACGATCCGAAGCTGCACTGCGAGCCTTACGGCTTCGTTCGGCAGGTCACGAATCCGCTGCCGATGATCATCCGCCGCAACGGCGAGCATCTGCTGTTCGAATACGAGGAATGGTCGTTGCTTCGGACGGTCTATCTCGACGGGCGGCCGCATCCCGCTCATCGAACGCCGTCGCTGCTCGGGCACTCCGTGGGCCGCTTCGAGGACGGGGCGCTGGTCATCGAGACGACCCGAGTCCATGCGGGCTGGATCTCGGATGCGACGCAAGCCGGGCACAGCGATCGGCTCAGCGCCGTCGAGCGCTACACCGTGCACGATAACCCGCGGCGCCTCGAGCTCGAGCTGACGATCGAGGATCCGCTGACGCTGACCGAGCCCTACGTCATCGTGAAGACCTGGCTCTACACGCCGGACGTCGAGCTCGTGCAGGATCGCTGCCGCAATTTGCCCGGCGTGTTCTGAGCCGCTCCGCCCTGCACCGTCGCGCTCGAGCGCGCGACCGCACTCACGGCTGCGGTGGAGGGGGCGCAGGCATCAGTGCCCCCGCGGGACACGCTATGCGCGTCCCTGCCGCTCGGTCGCGCCCATCCCTGGCCGCTCACGGTCCCGCAAGGGCACTGATGCATGCGCCCCCTCTCAGACATCGGAGCCCTACACTACGCGCCGCGCCGCTCGCGCGGCTCGCACGTCCGCTTCGCCCCCGATCTCGACGAGCTCGATCTCGACGCCGTCCGGCGCGCGGATGTACAGCGATCTGCCGCTCGCCCATCGATAGATATGATCGGCCGCGCCGCTGTCGCGTGCGACCGCGACTCCGAGCTCCCAAACGAGCTGCCGCACCGTATCGAGGTCGTTGACGACGAAGCCCCACCGGCGCAGATGCCGCACGCCCTGCCGCACCGCGCTGCCGGCGTCGTGGATGACGAGCGACTTGCCGGGAGCGATGCGCATCGCGACCGCAGCGCCGCCCGCGAACGAGCGCACCGCCTCGAAGCCGAATACGCGCGAGTAGAATCGCACCGCGCGCGGCAGATCCGTCGCGGCGACGTGAATCTCGCTCGTCTCGATCTCCTCGTACGTGGTCCGCTCCGTCGGCGACCACGAAACCACACGCTCCACGTCGATCATCGCGATTCCCCTGAACGGGTTTCGGCCGGCCATACGGGATGCACGCCGCGGGCCGGATCCGGCTCCAAGTCGACACCTCACCGCCGAGATCGTTCCTCGTCAGTCGCGTCGCAATCGATAGACCTTAGACGTGCGTCGGCCGCCCGGCGTGACATCGCTGATCACGATCAGCACGTCGTCGGCGTCGAGCCTCACGGCCTGCTCGACTCTCGGATCCTCGAGCGCGAACGGCGCGTCGATGCGCCGAACGATCCCGCCGTTCTCCTCGAACAACGAAAGCACCTCGTTCTCGCCGTTCACGGTGCCGCCGAAGAGCACCGGGCGGCCGCTGTCGCCGAGCGGCGCGATCGCGCGGATGTACGCATACGGCCGATGGCGCGTGTCGCTTTCGCTGCGATAGATCCAGCGCGCGTCCACGTCGGCGGCCGAGCTCCACGAGCCGCTCTTCGAGGTCAGCTCGACGAGGCCGCCCTCGACGCCGACGAGGATCCGATTCGCGCGCGCGGGCGGCGCGACGATCGAGTTGATTCGCCGATTGCCGAGCTCGACGAGATTCGGATAGCCGAACACGAAGCGGAAGCCCGTCAGCGCGAATCGGTCCTGCTCGTTCACATCGAGCGCGCCGAGCCACGCCGTGTCGAGCGGCAGCTCGCATCCCTGCAACAGGACGTTCGCCCCCTTCGGCCGATGCGGCACGCAGGGATCGCCGAAATTCGGGCTCTCCGCGCCGTTCGCGAGCACCCACGTCGCGCCGCCGTCGACCGTCACGGCGATCGAATCGGCGTCGAGCCCGCCGTAGACGACGTTCTCGTCGGCGGGATCGGGCTCGAGCGTGTAGAACGGAAACGAGAGTCCCGCCTCCGGACCGCCCGGCGCGCCGCGCGGCCAGACCGCGGCCGGCACCCAATCCGTGCCGCCGCTCGTCGAGTACCACACCGTCGGCGCGGCGTCGTCCTCGGGATCGGTGCCGGCGGCGATGATTCGGCCTCCGTCGGCCGTGACCGCGAGCGCGTGCACCGAGAACCCGCCGAGACCGGCTCCC
>Ga0207873_1000106_pt1 | contig 87155 bp, 87 predicted proteins | sample BGWIniCompost_FD_187373 | JGI IMG/M metagenome (GOLD analysis project Ga0207873, IMG submission 187373) | Cellulose adapted compost microbial communities from Newby Island Compost Facility, Milpitas, CA, USA - BGW Initial Compost (SPAdes)... ... | reverse complement strand
CCGCCGTCCTGTGCGCGCTCGCCATCGGCGCCGCCGGCTCGTGCCACGTCCCGGAGAGCCACGTCACCCGCAGCTACTACATGGCCCGCAACAGCAAGGACGACGCGGTGCTGCTCGGCTGCCGCAACGCCGACAAGACGGGCCGGATGACGCTGTTCTTCGGCGCCCCGACCTGGGCCCGGGGCGGCTACGGGGCCACGGCCTGGGGCGCCCCGGACATGCACCTGTGGGACATCCAGAACACGGTCATGGACTTCATCCGGGGCTACGCCTGGTGCCGCACCAACAGCAGCCACCGCATCCAGATCGGCATCGGCACCTCCAACAGCACCATCGACAGCCGATCCGTCGACTGGCTGCAGGGCCACGGGCGGGCCTGGGCCACCTCGGTGCGCAACGTCGCCGCCTGGGCCAACCGCTACTACCCCGGCGTCGCCCAGGTCTACGGCGCCTGGGACTTCGAGCCGTCGTGGTCGTCGTTCCAGAAGGCCGACGCGTGGATGAACGGCTACGACGGCTACCCGGGCCGCCAGCCGCTGTTCATCAACGCCTCGGCCGACGGCTGCTCGACCAGCAACGCCAACAACTCGGCCTGCAACAACGGCTGGACCCAGCAGCGGGTGTGGCACCTGGCCTGGGAGCACGACCCGTCGCTGCCGATCCCGCAGATCTACACGACGAGCGGCAACCAGGCCCGCCAGTGGCAGCTCATCGACCTGTGGGCGACCGTCAACCGGCGGGACGGCATCTACTTCTACGGGACGATGACCCAGTGGGGGGCCTGCCAGCAGGTCGGTGGGTGCCGGGGCACGGACAACACGCCCCACAACGGCCACGACCAGCTCCTCTGGTGGCTCAACAGCGACAGCCGAACGTCCCAGCCGAGCCTCCAGACCATGACCGACATGCACTGGAACTCGTGATCGGAGCGGTGCCATGAGCGACGAGCGCACCTCCACCACATCCGGCCGGCGCCGGCCCCGGGGCCGGGGCGCGGTCCTGTTCGCCGCCCTGGTGCTGTCCGCGGTCGCGGCGTCCGCCGCGGCCAGCGCGGCCCTGAGCCAGGAGGCCCCCGACCCGCTCGAGCAGCAGATGGAGGCCGAGATCGAGGCCATGGTCGACGCCGGGATCCCGCCCGACCACCCAAAGGTCGAGATGCTCGAGGAGGAGCTGGCCGAGCTCGAGGAGGCCGGGGACGCGGGCGCACCGGCCGAGCCCGGCGTCGACGTCGAGGCGATGATCGAGGAGGCCGAGGAGGCCGAGGCGCGGGAGGAGGCCGGGGTCGCGCCGGCCGAGCCGGCGTGGGACTCGGGCGAGGTGCTGTGCGAGGTCGTCCCCGGGATCCTCGGCCCCGACGAGATCGCCGGCGCCCGCTGCGCCAGCGTCCCCCAGCCCGACGGCACCACCCGCTACGTCGCCGTCGCCCCCGACGGGACGGTGCGGACCGTCGCGTTCGGCCACGACGGCCAGGTGCGCCGGCTGGCCGACGTCGCCGTCGGCGCCCCGGTCGGGCCGGACGCCGCGCTGACGGCCACGGCGGAGGGCCACCTGGCGGTGGCGCCGCCCGGCCAGGCGCCGCGGACCGTCGACCTACCCTGACCGGTCCGGGTCGCGGAGCAGGCGCCGGTCGAAGCCCCAGGGCAGCTCGAGCCGGTGGGCGGCGAGGAGGTCGTCGTCGGCCAGGACCTGGGCGATCGGGCCGTCGGCCACCAGCTCACCCCCGTCGAGCACCGCCGCCCGGGTGCACAGCTGGAGCGCCGCCACCAGGTCGTGGGTGACGACGACGAGCGTGACGTCCAGGCCCGCGACCAGCTCGACCAGCTCGCGCCGGGCGACCGGGTCGAGGTGCGAGGTCGGCTCGTCGAGCACGAGGACGTCGGGCTCCATGGCCAGCACCGTGGCCAGGGCGGCCCGGCGGGCCTCGCCGCCGCTCAGGTGGTGGGGCGGCCGGTCGGCGACACCGGTCAGGCCGACCGCGGCCAGCGCCGCCTCGACCCGCTCGTCCAGCTCGGCGCCCCGGAGGCCGAGGTTGGCCGGCCCGAAGGCCACGTCGTCGCGCACGGTGGGCATGAACAGCTGGTCGTCGGGGTCCTGGAACACGACGCCCACCCGGCGGCGCACCTCCCGGAGGTGCGGCTCCTCGACCGGCAGGCCGACGACCTCGACGGTGCCGGCGGTGGGGCGGAGCACGCCGTTGAGGTGCAGCACGAGGGTCGTCTTGCCGGCGCCGTTCGGCCCGAGCACCGCCAGCCGCTCACCGGGGGCGACGTCGAGGTCGATGCCCCGCAGCACCGGCCGGGCCCCGGGGTAGGCGAAGGTGACGCCCCGCAGGCGCAGCGCCGGCGCCCCACCGGCCACCCCGTCCGCCGCCGTCGGCGCGGTCGCCGTCACGGCCCCCACCCGACGAGCGCGGCGGCGACGACGAGCGCGGCCACGGCCGGCACGGCCAGCGCGGCCGCCCACGCCGCCGGTCCGACGGGGGCCTCGGGGCGCCAGGCCGGCAGCCGCCCGTCCCAGCCCCGGGACACCATGGCCAGGTGCACCCGCTCGCCCCGCTCGTAGGTGCGCACGAAGAGCGTGCCCGCGGTGGCGGCGACGGCCCGGGCCTGCCAGATCCAGCGGGGGTCGTGCGCCCGGCTGATCCTGGCCACCTGGAGGCGGCGCATCTCGCCGGCGACGACCTCCAGGTAGCGCAGCATCGACCCGGCGACGGCGGTGAAGGCCGGCGGGGCGCCCAGCCGCTCGACGCCCCGCAGCAGGTCGGGGACGGGCGTGGTGGCGACGAGGACGAGCGCGGCGGCGAGGCCGAGCACGCCCTTGGCCACGACGTTCCACGCCGCCCACAGCCCGTCCACCGACAGGGCGACCCCGAGCACCTCGACCCGGGGGCCGCGGGCGACGAACGGCAGCGCCAGCGCGAAGGCGACGAACGGCAGCTCGACGGCCAGGCGGGGCAGCACCGCCCGCAGGGGCACCCGCCCGAGCCGGCCGACGGCCACCACCAGCGCGGCGTGGACGCCGAAGGCCCACACCGCCCGGCGGGGCGTGCAGACGACGGCCACGACGAACAGCAGGGTGGCCAGGACCTTGACGTGCGGGGCGAGCCCGTGGACGGGGCTGGGCCCCGGGACCTGGAGGGGCCGCAGCCGCCCGGCGCTCATGGCGCCCCGGTCGCGCCCCGTCCCCGCCGCCGCACGAGCCGGAAGACCACGGCGCCGACCGCGAGGGTGACGAGCACGCCGGCCACGCCGGCCAGGCCGCCCGACAGCCGCTCGTCGTCGACGCCCTCGACGCCGTAGCCGGCGAGGGGGCTGTCGTCCAGCAGGTGGTCCTCGGCCCGGTCGACGAAGCCGTGGTCCTCGGCGACCCGCTCGAGCCCGTCGGGGCTGGTCGACGCGTACCAGCTGACGACGCCGGCCAGCAGCAGCGCGAGGGCGACGGCCGCCGCCCAGAACCCGCGCCCGCGCCGGGTCACCCCGGCACCTCCTCGGCGCCCACCCCCGGCGCCGGCGGGTGCGGCGCGCCGGGGCCGTCGCGCACGAGGTCGGGCCGGGCCCGGAGCACGGCGCCGACGACCAGCGCGGTGAGGACGCCCTCGCCGACGCCGATGAGCACGTGGGTGCCGACCATGGCGGCGAGCACGCGCCCGAGGTCGACGTCCGCGGTGCCGCCCACGGCGAACTCGAGGACGAAGGCGGCGGCCGCCAGCGGCACCGAGGCGAACGCCGCCAGCCCGGCGGCCAGCTCGACGCCGGCGGCACGGTCGGGCAGCACCGCCCGGAGCGCCCGGTACACCAGCCAGCCGCCGAGGCAGCCCACCACCGCCAGGTTGACCACGTTGAGGCCGAGCGCGGTCAGGCCGCCGTCGGCGAACAGGAGCGCCTGCACCGCGAGCACGACCGTGATGCACACCACCCCCGCCCACGGCCCGACCAGCACGGCCGCCAGCACGCCGCCGAGCAGGTGGCCGCTCGTGCCCGCGGCGACCGGGAAGTTGAGCATCTGCGCCGCGAAGATGAAGGCTGCGGTGACCGCGGCCAGCGGCACCTGCCGCTCGCCCAGCTGCTCGCCGCACCGCCGGGCGGCGACGGCGACCGACCCGGCCGCCACGACGCCGGCGACGGCGGAGGTCGGGGCGTCGACGAAGCCGTCGGGGATGTGCATCGGGGCGAACGTTACTGCAATACAGTTGCATCAGGAACCGAGGTGCAAGAACCGATGACCCACGTCAGCCCGCCCGGCCCCCGGCCCGCACCCGAGGAGGTCGAGGCCGAAGTCGAGGCCATCCTCGCCGGCATCCGGGCCGACGGCGGCCGCGTCACGGCCGGGCGCCGGGCCATCGTCCGCTCCCTGCTCACGGCCGAGGACCACCACGTCACGGCCGACGACCTGGCCGCCCGGGTCCAGGCCGAGCACCCCGACATCCACCGCTCGACCGTCTACCGGACCCTCGACGCCCTGGAGGAGATGGGCGTCATCGACCGCATCACGCTGGGCTCGCGGGGCGCCGTCTACCACCTCGCCGACCACGCCCACCACCACCTCGTGTGCGGCCGCTGCGGCGCGGTGGAGGAGATCCCGGCCGAGCTGCTGGCGCCCGTGCTCGAGGCCCTGGCCGACCGCACGGCCTTCGCCCTCGACCGGCCCCGGGTCGCGATCACCGGCCTGTGCCCCGCCTGCCGGGCAGCGGGCTGAGCCGGCCCGTGGCCCCCGCCACCCCCACCTCGCGCGTCGACCCGCGGCTGCTCGTGCTCGCCGGTGCGACCCTCTGGGGCACGACCGGCACGGCCCGGGCCCTGGGGCCCGACGACGCGTCGCCCACCGCCGTCGGGGCGGTGCGGCTCGTCATCGGCGCCGCCTGCCTCGTGCTGCTGGCCCGGGCCGGGCGCCTCCCGGCCTCGCCGCCGGCCCGGCCGGGCGGGGGCGCCCGGCCCGGCTCGGCGCTGCCGATCGCCGTGGCCGCCGTGGCCATGGCCGCCTACCAGCCGCTGTTCTTCGGGGGCGTGGCCCGCACCGGCGTCGCCGTCGGCACCGTCGTCGGCATCGGCAGCTCGCCGATCTTCGCCGGCCTGCTCGGCATGGCCGTGCGGGGCGAGCGCCCCGGCCGGCGCTGGGTGGCGGCCACCGCCCTCGCGGTCGCCGGCACGACCCTGCTCGTCGGCAGCGGGGGGTCGGACGTCGACCCGCTGGGCATCGGCCTCGCCCTCGGCGCGGGCGGCGCCTACGCCCTCTACGTGCTGGCCTCCAAGATCGCCCTCGACCGGGGCTGGGCCTCCGACGCCCTGACCGTCCGGGTCTTCGCCCTGGCGGGCGCGCTGCTCGTCCCCGTGGCGCTGGTGGCCGGCGTCGGCCCCCTCGGGTCGGTGCGGGGCGTGCTCGTGGTCCTCCACCTCGGGGTCGTGACCGTGGCGGTGGCCTACGTCCTGTTCGGCCGGGGCCTCGCCGGCGTCGGCGTCGGCGCCGCGGGCACGCTGACCCTGGCCGAGCCCGCCACCGCCGCCCTCCTCGGCGTCGCCGTCGTGGGCGAGCGCCTCAGCGGGTCGACGGTCGCCGGCGTCGCCCTGATCGCCGCCGGCCTGCTGCTGCTCGTGGCCCGCCACGCGCCCGAGCAGGTCCCGTCGGGCGACGGACGCCACGCTGCGTAGCCTGGAGCCATGCTCGACGAGAAGATCCGCAGGCTCGCCACCGAGGGGCGCAACTTCGCCGCCCTCTCGACGATCATGCCCGACGGCACCCCCCAGACGACCCCGGTCTGGGTCGACGCCGACGAGGAGCACCTGCTCGTCAACACCGAGGTGCACCGGCAGAAGTACCGCAACGTCCGGCGCGACCCCCGGGTGACGGTGTGCATCTGGGACGCCGAGCAGCCCTACCTCTACGGCGAGGTGCGGGGCGAGGTCGTCGAGACCGTCACCGGCCCCGAGGCCCGCAACCACATCGACGAGCTGTCGCGCCGCTACACCGGGCAGGACTACGCCAACCCGATCCAGTCGGAGCGGGTGATCCTGAAGATCGCGCCCCGGCGGCAGTACGCCCGCTGAGGCTCAGGTCACCAGCGACGACAGCGGCACCTGGGGGCGGGCCCCGATGTGGCTGATGACCTCGGCGGCCGCCAGGGCGCCGAGCCGGCCGCACTCGGGCAGCGGCCGCCCCTGCGTGTAGCCGTAGAGGAAGCCGGCGGCGTAGAGGTCGCCCGCCCCGGTGGTGTCGACGACCTCGGTCGGGTGGGCCGGGATCTCCCACGTGTTCGGGCCGGCGACGACCACCGAGCCCTTCTCGGACATGGTGATGCAGGCCACCGACACCTCGGCCCGGGCCCGCTCGACGGCGGCGCCCACCTCGTCGCAGCCCCACAGCGCGCAGGCCTCGGCCTCGTTGGCGAACAGGATGTCGACCCGGTCGCGCACGAGCGGCAGGAACTCGTCCCGGTGGCGCTCGACGCAGAACAGGTCGGAGAGCGTCAGCGCCACCTTGCGCCCGGCGTCGTGGGCGTGGCCGGAGGCGAACCAGTAGGCCTCCATGGACTCGGGCCGGTCGAACAGGTAGCCCTCGAGGAACGTCACCTGCGCCGAGCGGACGAGCTCCGGGTCGACGTCGTCGGGCCCGAAGAACGCCGACGCGCCGAGGCACGTGTTCATCGTGCGGTGGGCGTCGGGCGTCACCACGATGAGGCAGCGCCCGGTGGGCGGCCCCTCGGTGGCGGGCTTGTTCTCGAACAGCACGCCCTGGGCCCGCAGGTCGTGCGCGAACACGGCGCCGAGCTGGTCGTCGAACACCCGGCCCATGTAGGCCGCCCGGCCGCCGAAGCTCGCGACCCCGGCGATCGTGTTGGCGGCCGATCCGCCGGACAGCTCGATGCCCGGCCCCATGGCGGCGTACAGCTCCTCGGCCCGGGCGTCGTCGACGAGCGTCATGGCGCTCTTGACCAGCCCGTGCTCCTCGATGAACTCGTCGGTCTCGTGCGAGATGACGTCGACGAGCGCGTTGCCGATGCCGACCACGTCGAGGGTGGCGTCTGCGGTCACCCGGGCGAGGCTACCCCAGCCGCCACCGGCGCTCGCTACGGTGCAGCCCGTGCCGACCACCGAGAACCCGCACCGGCTGCCCCGCACGGTCCTCCCCCGCCGCTACGACCTGCGGCTCGAGCCCGACCTGGAGGCGGCCACCTTCGCCGGGTCCGAGACCGTCGCGGTCGAGGTCACCGAGCCGACGGCCGAGATCGTGCTCAACGCCGCCGAGCTCGACATCGACGAGGCCGCCGTCACCGCCGGCGGCGAGCGGCTGGCCGCCACCGTCTCGCTCGACGAGAAGGCGGAGCGGGCCACGCTCCGCCTCGAGCGCCCGGTGCCGGCCGGCGAGGCCACCGTCGAGCTGCGCTTCCGCGGCGTGCTCAACGACAAGCTCGTCGGCTTCTACCGCTCGACGTTCGTCGACGACGACGGCGCCACGCAGGTGCTCGCCTGCACGCAGATGGAGGCCGCGGACGCCCGTCGGGCCTTCCCGTGCTGGGACGAGCCCGACCTCAAGGCGGTGTTCGGCGTGACGCTGGTCGTGCCCGAGGGGCTCGCCGCCGTCTCCAACGCCGCCGAGGTGGCCCGGGAGCCCGCCGGCGACGGCAAGGTGGCGGTGCGCTTCGCCGACACCATCCCCATGTCGACCTACCTGGTGGCCTTCGTGGTCGGCCCGCTCGTGGCCACCGACCCGGTCGACGTCGACGGCGTCCCCCTGCGGGTCGTCTGCCCGCCCGGCCGGGAGCACCTGGCGAGCTTCGCCCTCGAGGTGGGCGAGTTCGCGCTGCGGTACTTCACCGACTGGTTCGACCTGCCCTACCCGGGTGACAAGCTCGACCTCGTCGCCATCCCGGACTTCGCCTTCGGGGCGATGGAGAACCTGGGCTGCGTCACCTTCCGCGAGCGGCTGCTGCTCGTCGACCCGGCGACGGCCACGCAGGCCGAGCTGCAGGCGGTCGTCGACGTCGTCGCCCACGAGATCGCCCACATGTGGTTCGGCGACCTCGTGACCATGAGGTGGTGGAACGGCATCTGGCTCAACGAGGCCTTCGCCACCTTCATGGAGATGACCTGCACCGACGCCTTCCGGCCCGAGTGGAAGCGCTGGGTCGACTTCGGGCTGTCGCGCTCGGAGGCCTTCGACACCGACGCCCTGGCCTCGACCCGTCCCATCGAGTACCCGGTGGTCTCGCCGGCCGACGCCGACGGCATGTTCGACGTGCTCACCTACGAGAAGGGCTCGTCGGTCGTGCGGATGCTCGAGCAGTACCTGGGGCCGGACCGCTTCCGGGCCGGCCTCCGCCGCTACATGCTCGAGCACCGCTACGGCAACACCGAGACCTCCGACCTGTGGGACGCCCTCGAGGCCGAGACCGGCGAACCGGTGCGCCGGGTGGCCGAGTCGTGGATCTTCCAGGGCGGCTTCCCCGAGGTCGCCGTCGAGCGGGTCGCCGGACCGGGGACGAGGCTGCGGTTCTCGCAGCGCCGGTTCACCTACGGGGGCGGCGACGACGGCAGCCGCTGGTCCGTGCCGCTGGTCGTCGGCACCCGCACCGACCACGGCGAGGCCCGGGCCGTCGAGCTGCTGGAGGGCGACGAGGCCACGCTGGAGATCGGCCCCGAGCCGATGCCGTGGGTCGACGCCAACCTCGAGGCCCACGGCTTCTACCGGGTGCGCTACGCGCCCGACCTGCTCGACGCGCTGCTCGACCACCTCGACGACCTCACCCCGCTCGAGCGCTACGCGCTCGTCGACGACCTGTGGGCCTTCGTGCTCGCCGGGTCGGTCGAGGCCGCGACCTTCGTGGACGTCGCCCAGCGGTTCGGCGGCGAGCGCGACCTGTCGGTGTGGGAGCGCATCGTCGCCGGCTTCGCCCAGCTCGACGCCCTGCTGGAGGGCGACGCCCGCGCCGCCCTCCACACCCGGGTGGCGGCGCTGGTCGGCCCGGTCCGGGCCGCGCTGGGCGCCGAGGCCGCCCCCGGCGAGGACGACCGCACCCGCGCCCTGCGCGGGTTGCTCCTGCGGGCGGCGGCGCTGCTGGCCGACGACGGCGCCGCCCGCGACCGGGCCGCCGAGCTGCTCGACCGCTACCTCGCCCACCCCCCGAGCGTCGACCCCGCCCTGGCGTCGCCGGCGATCGCGGTGGCGGCCACGCTGGGCGACCTGCGGGCCCACGAGCGGCTCGTCGCCCACTACCGGGCGGCCGACAACCCGCAGGACCGCCAGCGGACGCTCATGTCGCTGGCCCGCTTCCGCGACCCGGCCGCCTTCCAGCGCACCCTGGAGCTCGCCCTCTCCGACGAGGTCCGGACCCAGGACGCGCCCTACCTGCTCGGCCAGGCCGTGGCCAACCGCGACAACGGCCCGCTCGCCTGGGACTTCGTGGCCGGCCACTGGGACGAGGCCGAGCGGCGCTTCCCGGCCAACAGCCTGGCCCGCATGGTCGCCGGCATCCGGGCCCTGCGCGACCGGGCCGTGGCCGAGCGGGTGGCGGCCTTCCTCGACGAGCACCCGATCCCCCAGGGCGAGCTGCAGGTCCGCCAGCACGTCGAGCGGATGTGGGTGACGGTCGCCCTGGCCGAGCGGGAGGCGGGGCGGCTGGCCGCCGCGCTGGTCGGCTGACGCCCGCCGCCCGGCCGCCGGCACCCGACGGTGCGGGCGTTGGCGCCGGGCGACCCCGACCGCGCCCGTTTGCGCCGGGGGCGGCCGCACCGCGACCATCGTCGCCACCCCGTGGACCGTGCGCCGCCCGGGCGCCGGAGCTGAGGGCCGCGGGACCGGAAGGATGCACCACCCACCGATCGAGATCCCCCGCCTGCGGGCGCTGGTGCGCCACGCCCTGCCCAACCTCGTCGAGGGTACCCTCGTCCCCCTCGGGGTCTTCTACGCCGCCCTGTGGCTCGTCGGCGTCCGGGGCGGGCTGGTCGCCGGCCTGGCCTGGTCGTACGTCGCGATCGGGCGCCGGCTCGCCGCCCGCCGGCCGGTCCCGGGCCTGCTCGTGCTCGGCACCGCGGGGCTCACCGCCCGCACGGTCGTGGCCCTGGCCTCCGGCAGCGTCTTCGTCTACTTCCTGCAGCCGACGCTGACCACGGTGCTGATCGCCGGCGTGTTCCTCGCGTCGGTGCCCGCCGGCCGCCCGCTCGCCGAGCGCCTCGCCGGCGACTTCCTGCCGCTGCCCGACACCTTCCTCGGCAGCGCGCCCGTGCGCCGGTTCTTCGCCCGCATCACCGTGCTGTGGGCCTTCGTGCAGCTCGCCAACGCCGCGCTCAGCATCTGGCTGCTGCTCACCCAGCCGGTCGCCACCTACGTCGTCGCCAGGACCGCCGGGTCGTGGCTGCTGACGGGGAGCGCGGTCGTGGCCTCGACCCTCTGGTTCCGTTGGGAGATGCAGCGGCACGGGATCACCGTCCTCTGGCGGTCGTCGGCCCGTGCCGCGTGACACCCGGCCGCTGACGCTGCGGACCGCCGACGGCCTGTCGCTGGCCGCCGACGCCTGGCTGACGCCGACGGCCGCCTCGTCCGCCGTCGTCCTCGTCCACGGCTTCACCGCCCACCGCCGCGACCCGTCGGTCGTCGCCGCCGCGCACGAGCTGCGGGACGCCGGGCACGCGGTCCTGACCTACGACATGCGGGGCCACGGCGAGTCCGACGGCCTGTGCACGCTCGGCGACCGGGAGGCGCTCGACGTGGCGGCCGCCGCCGTGGCCGCCCGCGACCTGGCGCCGCGGGTCGTGCTCGTGGGGGCCTCGCTCGGGGCGATCGCCGTGCTGCGCTACGCCGTCGACGACCCGGACCTCGCCGGGGTGGTGACGGTCAGCGCGCCGGCCCGCTGGCGCCTCCACAGCCCCCGGGCCGCCCTCGCCGCCGTGCTCACCCGCACCGGCCCGGGGCGGCGCCTGGCCCGGCGCCTGGGGGCCCGGCTCGACCGCCGCTGGCGCTGGACCGAGCCGCCCGACGCCCTCGCCGCCCGCCTGCCCGTGCCGCTCGCCGTCGTCCACGGCGGGGCGGACCGGTTCATGCCGGCCGCCGAGGCCGACCGCCTGCACCGGGCCGGCACCGCGACGGCCGGCGGCCGCGCCCACGGCGCCCCGCGCCGGCTGCTCGTCGTGCCCGACATGGGCCACGCCTACTGCACCCGGGGCCTCGACGCGGTCGCCGACGCGGTCGGCTGGTGCCTGGCCGCCGCCCCGCAGGGCCGGCCGGCCTGAGCGCCCCGCCCCGCCGTCAGAGCAGCGACAGCACGAGCAGCCCCTGCCCGAGGTGGTAGGTGACCATGACGGCCAGGCGGCCGTGCCGGTGGCTGCGCACGAAGCGCCCGTAGCCGATCAGCGCGTCGGACAGGTAGAACAGCAGCGCGCCGGCGATCGCCACCGCCCGCCAGCTGCCGGCGGCGCACACGAGCATCGCCGAGATGACGGCCATGTAGGCGGCCACCGGGCCCACCAGGGCGGGCGCCGTCCGGCGGGCGCTGCGCAGGAGGGGGACGCCGACCCCGACCCCGGCGGCGACGACCACCGCGAGGCCGAGGGCCACGCCCGCGGGCTCGAGGCCGCCGGCCACGAACCCCACGACGTAGGCGACGTGCGCCAGCAGGAACGAGGCCAGGCCCGGCACGAACCGGTCGCTCGGCAGCATGAGGAACACGTCGCCGACCAGCGACAGGGCGAGCGCCACGACGAACCACGCCCGCACCGTGGGGTCGGCGGGGTCGAGCGCCAGCGCCGCCCCGGTGAGCAGGGCCAGGGTCAGGGGCTTGCCGACGTACTCGACCGGTCGCCGGTCGGCGTGGACGGCCCACCAGTCGACGACCGCGCTCAGGGCGGCGGCCGCGAGCAGGGCGGCGGCCGGCCCGGTCACGCCGACGCCGCCTGGGCCATGGCCTCCTCCCAACCGGCGCCCTCCTCGATGAGGCGCCGGTAGGTGACGAGGGGCCGGGGCCGGTTCATGGACAGCGCGCCGACCAGCCGGTCGCCGCGGCGGTAGAGGGCGACGAAGCGCCGATCCTCGGTCGAGCCGTCGACGACCGCCACCTCGTCGGCCCCCGCCGACCACCCGGCCAGCTGCACCTTGCGGTCGTACTGGTCGGACCAGAACCAGGGCACCGGGTCGTACGGCTCGACCTCGCCGCCGTCGCCCCCGGCGAACGGCGGCTCGGCCAGCAGCCGGCGGGCCGCGTGGGCACCCATCGCCACGGCGTTGTCCCAGTGCTCGACCCGCACGAGCTCGCCGAGGCGGCGGCTCGGCCAGCGAGCGACGTCGCCGGCGGCCACGACGCCGGGGGCCACCCAGGTCGTCGCGTCGCACACGACGCCGTCGTCGAGCGCGAGGCCCGAGCCGGCCAGCCAGTCGGTGGCCGGCGAGACCCCGATGCCGACGACGACGAGGTCGGCGGGCACGGCGCTGCCGTCGGCCAGGCGGACCCGCTCGACCCGGCCGTCGCCCTCGAAGCCGGCGACGCCGACGCCCAGGCGCAGGTCGACGCCGTGGTCGCGGTGCAGCTCCGCCACGACGTTGCCCATCTCGGCGCCGAGGGCCCGCTCCAGCGGCACGGGCAGCGCCTCGAGCAGGGTCACCTCGTGGCCGCGCCCGCGACAGGTGGCCGCCACCTCGGCCCCGACGAAGCCGGCGCCGATGACGACCACCCGCCGGGGGCCGGCGTCGAGGTCGGCCCGGATCGCCAGGGCGTCGTCGAGCGTGCGGAGCGTGTGGACGCCGGCCAGGCCGTCGGTGCCCGGCAGGCGCCGGGGCGCGGCCCCGGTGGCGATGACCAGCCCGTCGTAGCGGAGCTCGTCGCCGCCCTCCAGGGCGACGCGCCGGCCGCCGACGTCGAGGCCGACGGCCCGGGTCCCCAGCCGCCAGTCGACGTCGAGGCCGTCGAGCCCGCCCGGGGTCGTGACCGTGAGGGCGATCCGGTCGACGCCCCACTCGCCCGCCAGGAGCTGCTTGGACAGCGGCGGCCGGTCGTAGGGCAGGTGGCGCTCGGCGCCGACGACCGTGATCGGGCCGTCGAAGCCCCGGTGGCGCAGCTCCTCCACCGCCCGCAGGCCCGCCAGCGAGGCGCCGACCACCACCACGGCGGGGCCGGCACCGCCCGCGCCGGTCACTCCTCGACGAGCGAGATGGCCGCCTTGGGGCAGCGGCGGACGGCCTCCTCGACCTTCGGGCGCAGCTCCTCGGGCGGCGTCTCGTCGAGGACGTAGAGGTAGTCGTCGTCACGCACCTCGAAGACCTCGGGCGCCGCCTCCATGCACCGGGCGTTGCTCTCGCACAGGTCGAAGTCGACCACGACTCGGTAGGCCATGAACCACCCCTCCGGAGACCGAGATGTCCGATCGGGCGGCCAACCTAGTGGGGATAGCGTGCGACGAGCATGACGAGGTCGCCCGACATCAGCCGACGCGACGCCCGTCGCATCGCGCTGGCGGCGCAGGGGTTCACCGACCGCCGGCCGACCGGCCGCGTCGACCGCCGCCACTTCCGCCGCGTGCTCGAGCGGGTCGCGACCGTCCAGCTCGACTCGGTCAACGTCCTCACCCGCAGCCACGAGCTGGTGTTCTTCGCCCGGCTCGGCCCCTACGACCGCCGGGCGCTCGAACGGTGGCTGTGGGACAGCCGCGAGGTGTTCGAGTACTGGGGCCACGAGGCGTCGCTGCACCCGGTCGAGCGCCACCCGCTGCTGCGCTGGCGCATGGCCGGCGAGCACCCGTGGGACGGGATCCGGCGCAGCGCCCGCGACAACCCGGAGATGGTGGCCGCCGCCCTCGCCGAGATCGCGGCCCGGGGCCCGGTCAGCATCGGCGAGCTCGAGGTGAACCGGGCCGCTCCCCGGCGGGAGGCGTCCTGGTGGGGCTGGGGCGACGCCAAGCGGGTCGTCGAGCACCTGTTCCACGCCGGCGAGGTCACCGCCACCCGCCGCAACGGCTTCACCCGCTACTACGTGCTGCCCGAGCGGTGGTTCCCGCCCGAGGTGCTCGCCCTCCCCACGCCCGACCCCGACGAGGCCCGCCGGGAGCTGCTGCTGCTCGCCGCCCGTGCCCACGGCGTCGGCACCGCCCGCGACCTGGCCGACTACTACCGGATCGGCGTGCGGGAGGCGGTCCCGCTGCTCGAGGGCCTGGTCGCCGGGGGCGCGCTCGAGCGGGTCCGGGTCGAGGGCTGGTCGAGCCCCGCCTACCTGCACCCGGCGGCGGTCCGGCCCCGGCGGCGGCTGCGGTGCCGGGCGCTGCTGTCACCGTTCGACTCGCTGATCTGGGCCCGGGAGCGCACCGAGCGGCTGTTCGACTTCCGCTACCGCATCGAGATCTACGTCCCCGCCCCCAAGCGCGTCCACGGCTACTACGTGCTGCCCTTCCTGCTGGACGAGCGCCTGGTCGCCCGCGTCGACCTCAAGGCCGACCGCCGGGCCGGCGTGCTGCGGGTCCGGGCGGCGTGGGGCGAGCCCGCCGCCGCGGCGGCGACCGAGGGCGGCTGCGACCGGGTGGTCACCGAGCTGGCCGCCGAGCTGGCCCTCCTGGCCGGCTGGCTCGGCCTGGACGGCGGCGTCGCCGTCGAGCCCCGGGGCGACCTGGCCGCACCGCTCGCCGCGGCGGTCGCCTGAGCACCCCGGCCGGCGGGGCGGCCGGCCGGTCGGCCCGGTCAGTCGGTGGTCGTCAGGATCTCGGCGCCGTCGTCGGTGACGAGCAGGGTGTGCTCGAACTGGGCCGTCCGCTTGCGGTCGACGGTCACCGCCGTCCAGCCGTCGGGCCAGATCTCGTGCTGCCAGGCCCCCATCGTGATCATCGGCTCGATGGTGAAGGTCATGCCGGGCTCGAGGATCGTCGTGGCCCGCGGGTCGTCGTAGTGGGGGATCTGCAGGTCGGTGTGGAACTCCTCGGCGATGCCGTGGCCGACGAAGGCCCGGACGACGCCGTAGCCGTGGGCCTCGGCGTGCTCCTGGATGGCCCGGCCGATGGCCCGCACCGGCCGCCCGGGCTTCACCGCGGCGATGCCCCGCTCGAGGCAGGCGCGCGTGACCTCGATGAGCCGGGCCGACGCCTCGTCGATCTGCCCGACCGGGAACGTGGCGTTGGTGTCGCCGTGCACCCCGTCGAGGTAGATCGTCACGTCGAGGTTCACGATGTCGCCGTCGCGCAGCGGGCGGTCGTCGGGGATGCCGTGACAGATGACCTCGTTGACCGAGGTGCAGAGCGACTTGGGGAACCCGCCGTAGTTGAGCGGGCTGGGGTAGCCGCCCCGCTTGATGATCTCCTCGTGGCACAGGGCGTCGAGCTCGTCGGTGGTGACGCCCGGCGCCACCGCGGCGCCGACCACCTGCAGCACCTCGGCCGCGGCCCGGCCGGCGGCCCGCATGCGCTCGATGACCTCGGGCGAGCGGACGTGCGGGCCCGGCGTGCGCGTCGGCACGCCGGTCTCGGCGTACGGCGGGCGCGGGATGTGGTCGGGCACCGGCCGGGGCGGGCTGATCCTCCCCGGGCGGACACGCTCGGTGCTCGCCTTGTGGCACCGCTTGTACTTGCGCCCGCTACCGCACCAGCAGGGATCGTTGGCCTTCGGGGCGACGACGGTCGTAGGCATGACCACGACAGGCTACCGACGCGGCGACCGACAGCGTCCGCTGCCCGGGGCCCGCGGCCCGCGATGATGGGCGGGCGCAGGAGAGCGGAGGGAGGTCCCCATGGAGGTCGTGCTCGCGGGTGTCGAGCTGCGCGTCGTCCGCATGACGCTGGCCCGGCCGTTCGCGAGCGCCCGCGGCACCCGCCGGCGGCGCGACGTCGTCCTCGTGCGGGCGATCGTCGCCGACGGCCCCGACGGGTGGGGCGAGTGCGTCGCCGAGCCCGAGCCGACCTACTGGCCCGAGTACACCGAGGGGGCCCTCCACGTCCTCGAGCACCACCTCGTGCCCCGGATGCTGGCGGGCCGGTCGCTGCGCGAGGTGCGCGGGCACCACATGGCCAAGGCCGCCCTGGAGTGCGCGGCGCTGGACGCCGGCCTGCGGGCCGAGGGCCGGTCGGTGGCGGCCTTCCTGGGCGCCACCCGGCCCGTCGTGCCCACCGGGATCGCCCTCGGCCTCACCCGCGACGTCGACGCCCTCGTCGACGCCGTCCTCCACTGGCACGGCAAGGGCCACCGGGCCTTCAAGCTGAAGGTGGCGCCGGGGTGGGACGTCGAGCCGGTGCGGGCCGTCCGCTCGACCGTCGGCGACGAGGTGGCGCTGCTCGTCGACGCCAACGGCAGCTACCGCAGCGGCGACGACGACCACCGGGCGGCGCTGAAGGCGCTCGCCGACCCCGAGCTGGGCCTCGTCGCCATCGAGCAGCCCTTCCCGCCCGACGACCTGCTCGGCCACGCCGACCTGGCGGCGCGGATCGAGGTCCCCGTCTGCCTCGACGAGTCGATCGCCTCCCTGGCCGACCTGGAGACCGCCATCGCGCTCGGGGCCTGCGGGGCGGTCAGCCTGAAGGTGGGGCGGGTCGGCGGTCTGCTCGAGGCCCGCCGCATCCACCAGCGCTGCCGCGACGCCGGCGTGTCGCTGCGCTGCGGCGGCATGCTCGAGACCGGGCTGGGACGGGCGCTCAACCTGGCGGTCGCCGCCCTGCCGGGGTGCAACCTGCCGCCCGACATGGGACCCTCCGAGCGCTACTACACGACCGACCTGACCACGCCGTTCGACTCCCGGGGCGGCACGATGATCGTCCCCGACGGCCCCGGGCTCGGGGTCGAGCCGCTGCCCGAGGTGCTCGACGAGGTCACGATCTCCCTCCGCACCATCCGGACCGAACAGTGAAGCCTCCCGACCTGCCCGTCACCTTCGAGGACGTCCTCGCCGCCGCCGACCGCCTGGAGGGCGCCATCGAGCGCACCCCGACCGCCCACTCCCGCGTCCTGTCCGACGTGCTCGGCTGCCACGTCGTCGTCAAGTTCGAGAACCTGCAGTTCGTCTCGTCGTTCAAGGAGCGGGGCGCGCTCAACGTGCTGGCCCAGCTGAGCGAGGACGAGCGGGCGGCCGGCGTCGTCGCCATGTCGGCCGGCAACCACGCCCAGGCGGTCGCCTACCACGCCACCCGGCTGGGCATCGACGCCACGATCGTCATGCCCACGGCGACGCCGTTCGTCAAGGTGCAGCGCACCCGCGAGCTCGGCGCCCGGGTGGTCCTGCGGGGCGACGACCTCGCCGAGGCCGAGGCCGAGGCCAAGCGGCTCGTCGCCGAGGAGGGCCGCACCTACGTCCACCCCTTCGACGACCCGGCGGTCATCGCGGGCCAGGGCACGTGCGCGTTGGAGCTGCTGGGCGACGCCCCCGACCTCGACGCCCTCGTCGTGCCGGTGGGCGGCGGCGGCCTGCTGGCCGGCATGGCGGTGGCGGCCCGGCACCTGCGGCCGGGCATCGAGCTGGTCGGCGTCCAGACCGAGCGCTACCCGGCCATGGCCGACCACGTGCACCGCACCCACCACGAGGTCGGCGGGGCCAGCATCGCCGAGGGCATCGCCGTCCCCCGGCCGGGCGAGCTGACCACCCGGATCGTCGACGCCCTGGTCGACGACGTCGTCACGGTGACGGAGACCCACATCGAGGAGGCGATGAACCTCCTCCTGGAGATCGAGAAGGTCGTGGTCGAGGGCGCCGGGGCGGCCGGGATCGCCGCGCTCATCGAGCACCGGGAGCGGTTCGCCGGGCGGAAGGTCGGCGTCGTGCTCACCGGCGGGAACGTCGACTCCCGCCTGCTGGCGTCGGTGATCATGCGGGGGCTCATCCGCAACGGCCGCCTGACCCGGCTGCACGTCGAGGTGCCGGACGTGCCCGGCAGCCTGGCGACGATCACCCGCGTGCTCGGCGACGTGGGCGCCAACATCGTCGAGATCCTCCACCAGCGCATGTTCGTCGACCTCTCGGCGAAGTCGGCCCAGGTCGAGGTGACGGTCGAGACCCTCGACCGCGACCACGCCGACCGGGTCGTCGAGGCGCTGGCGGCCGCCGGCTACGTCGTGCGGGTGGGACGGTTCACGTTCCGGGACGCGCCGCCGCCGGTCTCGCCCGGCGGCTGAGGTCGCGGCCGACGGCGGTCCGGGCGGTGCGCACCTCCGGGCCGTCGCGGGTTGCGTAACGTGCGGAGGACGACACGATCCGACCGGGCATGCAGGGTTGGGGCCCGTCCGGCCCGGGCAGATGGACGAGCGATGCGAGCCTCCGCACACTTCCCGCGCGCTCCGGAGCAGGTGGCGGCGGCGCGCGCCTTCGCCCGCGCGACCCTCGGCACCTCGTCCTCCTCGCAGGTGGTGGATGACGTCGTCCTCGTGGTCAGCGAGCTGGTCACCAACGCCGTCCTCCACGGCGCCGGCGACGTCGAGGTGACCGTCGACCGCTCGGGCGACGTCATCCGGGTCGAGGTCGCCGACGGGGGCGGCGCCGAGCTGCCCCGCCCCGGGTGCCCGGGCGCGGGCGACGTCACCGGGCGGGGGCTCGCCATCGTCGACGCGCTGGCCGACGCCTGGGGCGACGGCGTCGACGACCGGGGGCGCACCCGGGTGTGGGTGGAGCTCAGCCCGCCGCCCGGACCAGCGCGGTGACGGCGGCGGCCGCCACGACGACGAGCACGAAGGGTGCCCGCCCTCGTGACCCGGCGACCAGCGCGACCGCCACCGCCAGCCCCGCGGCGCGCGCGTCGACGACGATCCGCCGGTCGCCCCCGAGCGTGTTGACGACGACGAGGGCCGGCAGCAGCGCGGCGGGCAGCAGGGCGGCGAGCCGCAGCGCCCGGCCGTCGGTGGCCCGGGGCCCGAGCAGAACGAGCCCCACGACCTTCAGCCCGTAGGCACCGGCCGCCAGGCCGAGCAGCGGCCACCAGCTCACCGCTCCTCCCGGCGGGCGAAGAGCAGGCCGGGGACGACGCCCAGCGCGGCGGCGATGATCGGCAGCCCGGCCGGTGCCAGGGGGATCAGCACCAGCGCGACGAGCGCGCCGGCGGCGGCCGCCACCTGCCCCTCCCGCCGTCGCAGGTGGGGGACGGCGAGGACGACGAACCCCGCGGGGAAGGCGGCGTCGAGCCCGAGCGCCTCGGGGTCGCCGATGGCGTCGCCGGCCAGCGCGCCGAGCAGCGTGCCGACGTTCCAGAACACGAAGACCGACACGCCGGTGGCCCAGAACGTGCGCGCCCGCAGGCGACCTTCGGGCTGGGCGGTGGCCATCGCCGTCGTCTCGTCGATGACGAGCTGCGCCCCCAGCAGGCGCTGGGCCAGCGGGAGCTTGCCGAGCGTCGGGGCCATGGCGACGCCGTAGGCGGCGTTGCGGGCGGCGAGCAGCAGCGCGGAGCCGAGCGCCGAGCCCATCGAGCCGCCCGCCTCGACGACGCTCACCGCGGCGAACTGGCTGGCCCCGGTGAACACGAGCAGCGACATCACCACCGCCTGCGGGACGGTGAGCCCGGCGGTGGTGGCCAGCACGCCGAAGGACATGCCGAACACGCTGATGGCGAGGCCGAGCACCCAGACGGCGCGGCGGACGGGCGTCGGCAGCACGGCGTCGTGCTGCGTCGGGGCCTCCTGGGTCACCGACCGAGACTGCCCGCGCCGCCGGTGCCGGCGCCACACGGAAACGGGCGCCCGGCCCCACGCGGCGCGGCCGGGCGCCCCGGCGGCCGGGTCAGCGCCGCTCGAACCAGGCCCGGGGGTTGGCCACGAGCATCTCGTCGATCTGCTCGTCGGTGACCCCCCGGGCCCGCAGCTCGGGCAGCACGTCGTTGTGGATGTGCAGGTAGTGCCAGTTGGGCAGGGCCGGCTTGAGGTCGGGCTGGATCCAGTCGATGTAGCAGGAGGCGTCGTGCGCCAGGACCAGGCGCGACGAGTAGCCCCGCCGGCACAGCTCGGCCACCGTCTCGACGCGCTGGTCGAAGGGCAGGACGGCGTCGATCCCGAAGCGGTCCATGCCGAGCAGGAACCCCTCCTCGGCGTAGCGGGACAGCAGGTCGACGTCGGGCGAGTCGCCGACGTGGGCCAGCAGCACGTGCCGGGGCTCGACCCCCTCTTCGCCGAGCACCCGGCGGACCTCGGCCATCGTGTCGTCGGCCGGGCGGTTGTGGACCATGATCGGCGCGCCGGTCTCGGCGTGCGCCTGGGCCACCGCCCGCAGGACCCGCTCGACCCCGGCGGTCAGGCCGTGGTGGTCGATGGCGCACTTGAAGAACGCCGCCTTGATGCCGGTGCCCTGGATGCCCTCGGTGACGTCGCGCACGAACAGCTCGACCAGGGGGTCGGGCAGGCCGGGGAGGGCGCCCGGGCCCCGCAGCGCGAAGAACCCGGGCACGTCGGCGTAGGTGTAGAGCCCGGTCGCCGGGACGATGTTCAGCTCGGGCACCGACTCGTTGACCCGGGCGATGCGGCGGACGTCGCGCCCGAGGCCGTCGACGGTGGGGTCGACGATCGTGCGGACGCCGACCTCGACGAGGGCCCGCAGCTTCTCGACCGCCTCGGCGACCTTCTCCTCCTCGTCCCACTCGTCCGACCAGTTGTTCTGGCTGTCGGGGGTCAGCACGAAGACGTGCTCGTGCATGAGCGTGACCCCCAGCTCGCTGGTGGGCACCGGTCCCCGCACGGTCTCGACGTGGGTGACGGTCGTCGCCATCTCTCGCATCGCCTCCTCGGGTGTGTGCGGCACGTCACACTGCCAGACGCTGCGGGGCCCCGCGGCGACGCATCGGGCGGTTGCGGGCTAACGGCGTTAGCCCTAGCCTGGCTAACAGCATTAGCTCACAGGAGGTCCCCCGTGGCACCCACCCACCACCGTCCGCCCGGCCGGTTCACCCGCCGCGTGTTCAACCCCACCGTCGCCTTCCTGGCCCGCCGGGGCCTCAGCCTGTGGGGCAGCCGCGTCCTCGAGGTGCGCGGCCGCGCCACCGGCCTCCCCCGCCGCACGCCGGTCAACCTGCTCGACCTCGACGGCGCCACCTACCTGGTCTCGCCCCGGGGCGAGGGGCAGTGGGTGCGCAACGCCCGGGCCGCCGGCCGGGTCGCCACGCTGCTCGGGCGCCGGCGGGAGGAGTGGACCGTCCGCGAGCTGACCGACGACGAGAAGGTGCCGGTGCTGCGGGCCTACCTCGCCCGCTGGCGCTTCGAGTCCGGTGCCTTCTTCGACGGCCGCTCGGCCGACTCGCCCGACGAGGAGCTCGCCGCCATCGCGCCCCGGCACCCCGTCTTCCGGCTGGAGCCCGCGGGCGCCGCGGCGTGACGGCACCGGCCCCGTGGCGGCCCCCCGGCGGGCGGGTGGGCGAGATCGTCGCCGCCGCCCGCCGGGTGCTGGAGCGCGACGGCGAGCTGACCATGCACGCGGTGGCCGCCGAGCTGGGCATCCGGGCGCCGTCGCTCTACAAGCACGTGGCCGGCAAGGCCGCCCTGGAGGCCGAGCTGGTCGCCGTCGCCCTGGCCGAGATCGGCGAGGCGCTGCACGCCGCCCTGGACGCCGGCGACGGCGACCGCCGCGACGACGGGGACGGCACCGGTCGGGCGGCCCCGGTCCGGCGCCTGCTCGCCGCCTACCGGCGCCACGCGCTCGCCCACCCCGCGCTCTACCGGCTGGCCACGTCCGGACCGCTGCCCCGCCACCTCCTGCCGCCGGGGCTGGAGGACTGGGCCGGCGAGCCGTTCCTGCGGGTGACCGGCGACCCCCACCGGGGCCAGGCGCTGTGGGCCTTCGCCCACGGCATGGTCGTGCTCGAGCTCGACCGGCGCTTCCCCGACCCCACGGTGCTCGACCGCACGTGGGAGGAGGGCGCCACCGCGTTCGCCCGCTGACCACGGGGTCCCGCGGCGGCACCCCCGGCACCGCCGGCGCCGCCGGCTACGGCCGCCGGTAGCGCTGCACCGCCAGCGGGGCGAACACGGCGACGAGGCCCGCGGTCCAGGCGAGCGCCAGCCCGACCGAACCGGCCGTCGAGCCGTCGAGGCCGGCCGCCGCCGGGTCGCCCAGGGCGAGCGAGCGCACGGCGTCGGTCACCACCGTGACCGGCTGGTGCTCGGCGACGGCCTGCAGCCAGCCGGGCATCGAGTCGACCGGCACGTAGGCGCTCGACACGAACGACAGCGGGAAGACCATCAGCGACATGCCCTGGGCCGCCTGGACGTTGCCGGCCGTCAGGCCGATCAGCGCGAACAGCCACAGGGCGGCGAAGCCGAACAGCGAGCAGAGCCCGAAAGCCGCCGCGACCTCGAGCGCCGTGCCGTCGGGCCGGAAGCCGACGGCCACGCCGATGGCGGCCGTGACGACCAGGCCCAGGGTGAGCAGCAGCCACTCGGCGAGCACGCGCCCGACCACGACGGCGGCCCGCGACACCGGCAGCGACCGGAAGCGGTCGGTGACGCCCTGCTCCATGTCCTCGGCGACGCCGGTCGCGGCCTCGCTGCCGGTGAACAGCACGCTGGTCACCAGGTAGCCGGGGACGAGGAAGTCGACGTAGGCGATGCCGCCCGTCTCGACCGCGCCGCCGAACACGTAGCGGAACAGGAGCAGGAACATCGCCCCGGTCGTCGTGCTCACCACGAGCAGCTGCGGGGTGCGGACGAAGCGGCGCACCGACCGGCCGGCGACGGTGAGGGCCGTGGCGACCGGCCCGGGCGGGCCGGCCGGCGGTTCGATGGCGGCGGCCGGGGCGGTGGCGACGGCGGTGACGGTGGTGGGGACGGTGGTCGTGGACATCGTCGGCGCTCCTCAGCGGCTGGCGACGAGCTCGTCCTGCTCGCCGCGGGTGTCGGTCTCGGCGGGCTCGTCGGCGGCCTCGGCCGGCCGCCCGGTCAGGGTGAGGAAGACCTCGTCGAGGGTCGGGCGCCGCAGGCCGATGTCGTCCACCTCGACGTCGATGTCGTCGAGCACCCGCACCGCGGCGGCGACGGCGGCCCGGCCGGTCTCGACCGGCACGGCCACCCGGCTGGTCGCGGTGTCGGTGCGGGGCTCGCCGGCCCCCAGCGGGGCCAGGGCCGCGGCCAGCGCCGGCAGGTCGTCCGCCCGGCGGGCCCGCACCTCGACCACGTCCCGCCCGGCCAGCGACTTGAGCTCGCCCGGCGTGCCGTCGGCGATGACCCGGCCGTGGTCGACGATGACGATGCGGTGGGCGAGCTGGTCGGCCTCGTCGAGGTACTGGGTGGTCAGCAGCACGTCGGTGCCGGTGGCCACCAGCGCCCGGATGGCGTCCCACAGCTCGTTGCGGCTGCGGGGGTCGAGGCCGGTCGTCGGCTCGTCCAGCAGCAGCAGGCGGGGCGCGCCCACCAGGCTGGCGCCCAGGTCGAGCCGCCGGCGCATGCCGCCGGAGTAGGTGCGCACCAGCCGGTCGCCGGCCTCGGCCAGCCCGAGCCGCTCGATCACGGCGTCGGCGACGGCGCGGGCCCGGCGGCGGTCGTGGCCGAACAGGCGGGCGACCATCCGCAGGTTCTCGCGCCCGGTCATCGCCTGCTCGACGGCCGCGTACTGACCGGCGAGGCCGATGGCGCGACGGACCCGCTCGGGGTGGCGGAGGGCGTCGACGCCGGCCACCCGCAGCTCGCCGGCGTCCGGGCGGACCAGCGTGGCCAGCGTGCGCACGAAGGTGGTCTTGCCCGCGCCGTTGGGGCCCAGCACGGCGAGGACCCGTCCCGGCTCGGCGACGAGGTCCAGCCCGGCCAGGGCCTCGACCTCGCCGAACCGCTTGCGCAGGCCGACCGCCTCGATGGTCGGTGCGGAGGTGTCGTGGCTCATGGGTCGACTGTGCGACCCGGAACTGGTCATCCAGTGGCCGGTTTTCCCCGCCCGTACCGCGCCACCAGCTCCTCGCCGAAGGAGGCGAGCAGGTCCCGCACCTCCTGGGGCTCGACGACCTCGACGTAGGGGCCGAAGGCGACCATCTCGTAGGCCAGGGCCTCGAGCGTCCAGCCCGCGACCTCGACCTCGACCCGGCCGTCGTCCCGGCGCTCCCCCACCCGCAGGTGGCGGCCGAAGCGGTTCCGCAGCCAGCCGATCGCCCGGGGGTCGGCGAGCGCCCGGGCCCGCACGGCGCCGCGCCGCTCGTCCATCGCCTCCACGACCTCGCGCCAGGCCGCCTCCAGGTCGAAGCCCTCCGGGCGCTCGACCGGCCGGTCGGTGACCGTCACCGACCGCACCCGGCCGACCCGGAAGGTCCGCAGCCCGGCGTCGGTGCCGGCGACCAGGTACCAGACCGAGCTCTTGGACACGAGCCCGAGCGGGTGGACCGTCCGGACCGACTCCCGCCCCTCGCGGTCGGCGTAGCCGAGCTCGACCTGGCGCCCGGCCACGACGGCCCGCTGCAGGTCGTCGAGGAACGGGGGCGGCGGCGCCGGTGTGGCCCCCCACTGGGCCGGGTCGAGCACCACGGCCGAGGCGGCCGCCTCGGCCTCGGCCCGGAACGTCTCGGGCAGCGCCTGCACCAGCTTGCGCAGCGCCGCCTTGGCCTCGGGCGTGACCCGCGACGACGGGCCGGCCAGCAGGAACAGCGCCCGGGCCTCGGCGGCGGTCAGGCCGCTGAGGTCGGTGCGGGCGCCGCCGATCAGGGACCAGCCGCCGTTGCGCCCCGGCTGGGAGTAGACGGGGATGCCGGCCATGGCCAGCGCCTCGAGGTCGCGCCGGGCGGTCCGCTCGGAGACCTCGAGCTCCTCGGCCAGCTCGGCGGCCGTCACCCGGCCCCGGGCCTGGAGGATGAGGAGGGTGGCGACCAGCCGGTCGGCGCGCACCCCGCCAGCCTGGCACGCGAACCGGCCACCGTCTGGCCGGTTTCCCCCCAGCGGGTGGTCGCTACCCGGACGTCGGCCCGGCCCCGGCGTCGTCGCCGGCGGCCTCGGCGGCCCGCTCGGCCAGCGCCCGCGTCGCCTGGCCGATGAAGCGGTCGAGGACCGTCCGGTAGAGCCACCCGGTGCCCGGCACCGAGGCCCGGAAGCTGGAGGACCAGCGGATGGTCGTGCCGCCCCGCTCGGGCGTCAGGTCGACGGTCGCCCGGTAGTCGCGCAGGGGCAGGCCGCCGAGCAGCGTGTAGGCGAACCGCCGCTCGGGCACCAGCTCGACGATCTTCTCCCGGGAGCGGACCCGCCCCCGGTGCAGCACCCGCACGGCGCCGACGCCGTCGCCGTCGCCCTCGCCCCGCTCGACGACCTCGACCCGGTCGTGCCCGCTCCAGCTGGGCCACGACGCGCCGTCCACCAGCAGGCGGTAGACGGCCGCCGGCGGCGCGCTCGACCACGCCGTCGCCTCGACGTGCTGATGTGCCATCGTCTCCTCCTCCACGGGGTCGGGCCGCCAGTCTCGCGGACCCCGACCGGCCGCCCGGCGCGCACCCGCTCAGGTGACGAGCAGCCACCCGCCCAGGCCGAGGGCGCCCACGGTGACCAGCCAGAACAGCGCCACCCACACCCCCGCCGGGACCCCGGTCAGGCGGGCGAGGGCGTCGGCGTCGGTCGTGCGGGGCCCGTACCGCCGCACCCGCCGCAGCTCGGCCACGGGCCGCACGGCGCCCAGCAGCATGAACCAGGTCAACGTGTAGCCGAACGCCGCCTGGACGCCCGCCGGCGCCGCCAGCGACACCCCGGCCACCGCGCCCCCCACGACCAGCAGGGCCAGCGCGCCGAACCAGTTGCGCACCACGACGAGCATCCCCGCCAGCACGGCCACGGCCGCCCACAGCATGAGCGTGACGAGGTCGAGGGCGAGCAGGGCGACACCCGCCAGGCCGACGAGCGACGGGCTGACGTAGCCGGCCGCCGCGGTCAGCACCATCCCGGGCCCGGTCGGCCGCCCCACCGACACGGTGAGGCCCGAGGTGTCGGCGTGCAGCCGGATGCCGGCCAGGCGCCGCCCGGTCAGCAGCGCGGCGGCGGCGTGGCCGGCCTCGTGGGCGATCGTCACGACGCCCCGCGCCCAGCGCCAGACGCCGTCGACGGTGACCGCGAGCACGGCGACGACCCCCGTCGCCAGCACCAGCCACGACGACGGCTCGGCCTGCTCGACGTCGATCGCCCCCCGGACGACCCCAGCCATGACCGCCAGCCTGTCACGCCGGCGGGCGGGCCCCGGGCGCGGGCCGGCGGGTGGGCCGGTCGGCGGCCCGCCGGCGGAAGAGCAGCGCCGTCAGCTCGCCCCGCTCGGGGGTCGAGGGCACGGTCACCGGGCGCACGACCTCCATGCCGAGCCGCTCGGCCACCCGCACCGACGCGGTGTTGACCGGCTCGATGATCGACACGACCTCGTCCAGCCCCAGCGTGGTGAACGCCTCGTCGAGGGCCGCCGTCGCCCCCTCGGTGGCGTAGCCCCGCCCCCACACGTCCGGGTGCAGGCGCCAGCCGACCTCGACGGCCGGGAGCACCTCGGGCAGGAACCGGGGCACCGACAGCCCGACGAAGCCGATCACCCGCCCGGTGGCGCGCTCCTCGGCGACCCACAGGTCGAAGCCCTGCGCGTCCCAGCCCGCCACCCGCTTCTCGACGAAGGTCGCGGTCTCCTCCGCCGTCAGCCCCCGGCCGTACGGGTAGCGCCACACGGCCGGCTCGGCGAAGACGGGGGCCAGCGCCTCGGCGTCGGCGGCCCGGAACCGCCGGAGGGTCAGCCGCTCGGTGGTGACGTCGCCGAGCGGGGCGGCGACGGGCGGGTGGTCGGGCGCGTGGTCGGTCGTCACCCGCCCATGGTCGCACCCCGCCGGCCGCCCGGGGTCACTCGGAGGTCGGGCCGTCGAAGCGGGGCTCGCGCTTGTCCCGGTGCGACGCCAGGCCCTCCCGGGCGTCGGGCCCGCCGAAGCCGAGGAACTCGTAGGCCAGCGAGGCGTCGAGGACCGCGGCCTGGGCCCGGTACCAGTGGTTCAGGGTGTGCTTCGTCCAGCGGATGGCCTGCTGGGCGCCGCGGCTCAGCCGCTCGGCCACCTCGAGCGCGGTGTCGTGGACGGCGTCGTCGTCGACGCACAGCGAGACGAGGCCGATGCGCTCGGCCTCCTCGCCGCTCAGCGGCTCGCAGGTGAGCAGGTGGTACTTGGCCTTGGCCATGCCGCACAGCAGCGGCCAGCAGATCGCCGCGTGGTCGCCGGCGGCCACGCCGAGGCGCGTGTGGCCGTCGATGATGCGGGCCGAGCGGGCGGCCACCGACACGTCGGCGAGGAGGGCGGCCACCAGGCCGGCGCCCACCGCCGGCCCGTGGATGGCCGACACGATGGGCTTGGCGCACTCGATGACGTTGAACACGAGGTCCCGGGCCTCGCGCAGGATGCGCAGGCGGACGGCGTAGTCCGTCGTGATGTCCTCGAGCAGGTCGAAGCTGCCACCGGCCGAGAAGGCCCGCCCGGCGCCCTGGAGCAGCGCCACGTTCGTCTCCGGGTCGCGGTCGACCGCCCGCCACACGTCCGCCAGCTCGCGGTGGGCCGCGTGGTCGACGGCGTTGAGGCCCGGGCCGTCGAGCGTGATCCGCAGGACGCCCGGCGACGGGCGGTCGAACCGCAGGTGCGGGAAGTCGGCGTACGGGTCGGACATCGGTCGTCCTCCGGTCGGTCGGCGGTCGGCGGCCGGCGCGCCGGGTGCCGCCCCGCGGGGCGCCCGGCGGCGGTTCGTGGCGAACGTAGGCGCGGCGCGGGTCCGATACCGCACCGGGCACCGCGATGTGCAACGGTGGACGGGTGCCCTCCGGAGTCGCCCTGCTGACCGGTGGCGCCGGCTACATCGGCAGCCACACCGCCGTCGAGCTGCTCTGCGCCGGCTGGGACGTCGTCGTGGTCGACGACTTCTCCAACGCCAGCCCGGTCGCGCTCGAGCGCGTCGCCCGCATCGCCGCCGACCACCCGGGCGCGGGGCGGCTGCGCCACCACCGGCTCGACGTCACCGACACGCCGGCGCTCACCCGCGTGCTGGCCGAGGAGCGCGTCGACGCCGTCGTCCACTTCGCCGGCCTGAAGGCGGTCGGCGAGTCCGTCGAGCAGCCGCTGCGGTACTACCGGGTCAACGTCGGCGGCGCGACCTCGCTGCTCGAGGCCATGGCCGCCACCGGCGTCCGCCGCCTGGTCTTCTCGTCGTCGGCCACCGTCTACGGCGAGCCGGCGACGGTGCCGGTCGACGAGCGGGCGCCGCTCGGCCCCACCAACCCCTACGGGCGGACGAAGCTGATCGTCGAGCAGGTGATGCGGGACGTGGCCGCCGCCGACGAGCGGTCGCGGTTCGTCGCGCTCCGCTACTTCAACCCCGTCGGCGCCCACCCGAGCGGCCTCATCGGCGAGGACCCCGAGGGCGTGCCCAACAACCTGATGCCCTACATCATGCAGGTGGCGGTCGGGCGGCGGCCGCGCATCCGGGTGTTCGGCGACGACTACCCGACCCCCGACGGCACCGGCATCCGCGACTACATCCACGTCGTCGACCTCGCCCTCGGGCACCTGGCCGCCCTGGAGGCGCTCGACCGCCTCGACCCGTTCACGGCCGTCAACCTCGGCACGGGCCAGGGGTCGTCGGTGCTCGAGGTCATCGACGCCGCCTCCCGGGCCGTCGGCCGGCAGCTCCCCTACGAGGTCGTCGGCCGGCGCCCCGGCGACGTCGCCGCCATCTGGGCCGACCCCTCGCTCGCCCACGAGCTGCTGGGGTGGAAGGCCACCCGCACGCTCGACGAGATGGCGGCCGACCACTGGCGCTGGCAGTCCCGCAACCCGCAGGGCTACCGCGGCGCGCCGGCGGGCTGACGCAGGCCGGGGCGCCGCCGCTCAGCCGGGGCCGTGGTCGGCGACCCAGCCGCCCCGGCCGGACGCCTTGGCCCGGCGCATGGCCCGGTCGGCCCGGGCGAGCACGGTCTCGGGGTCGTCGCCGGGGGCCAGGGCGGTCACCCCGATGCTGGCGGTGACGCTGATGCCGGGCACGCCGTCGACGAGGATCGGGGCCTCCATCGCCGCCACCAGGCGGTCGGCCACGCCGGCCGCCTCCTGCCGGCCGAGCCGCTCGCACAGCACCGCGAACTCGTCGCCGCCGATGCGGGCCACCAGGTCGCCGGGGCGGACCGCGCCCGACAGGCGCTGGGCGACGGCCTGCAGCACCCGGTCGCCCACCAGGTGACCGAGCTGGTCGTTGACCGGCTTGAAGCGGTCGAGGTCGACGAACAGGACGCTGGCCTCGCCCTCGGCCAGCTTGGCGATCTCCCGGACCCGGGAGGTGAACGCCGAGCGGTTGGCCAGCCCGGTGAGCACGTCGTGGGTCGCCGCGTACTCGAGGGCCCGGTGGCTGCGGTCCCACTGGAGGGTGAAGCGCAGCAGCCGCCCGGTGCGGTGCACGGCCAGCCAGGTGAACCGGGTGGGGATGCCGTCGTGGGGCCGCCACATGACCATGACGGCGGTGGGCCCCTCGTCCCCCGGCACGGTCACCGGGTGGACCCAGCACGACGCCAGCCCCTCGGCCCGGGCCCGGGCGGCCGCGCCCGGCGACAGGCCCTCCAGGCTGCGGACGACGACGTCCTCGCCGGTCTCCAGCGCCCGGCGCCACGGCGCGTCGGGCTCGTCGACCAGCAGGTGGGCCCCGTCCCCCGCGATCACGCTGAAGGCGCCGTCCTGCCAGCCGACGCCGATGGCCACCCGGCACCCGGGGATCGACTGCTGCAGCGTGTCGACCAGGGCGCCGAGCACGTCGCAGAGGTCGGCGTGGGAGGCGATCGCCTCGAGCGCGACGTCGAGCGCCCGCTCGTACCCGGCCCGCCGGGCGAACACGACGTGGAAGGGCAGGCCGGTCTGCGACTTGGTGGCGGCGACGACGCTGCAGTGGGTGATCGAGCCGTCGCGGCAGATGAGGTCGGCCGGCTGGCCCACGCCGCCGCGCGGGTAGCGGGGCTTGCCGGGCACGTGCTCGAGCTGGGCGAAGGCCTCGAGCACCTCGTCCAGGCAGTGGGGGGCGACGATGGCGTCGATGGTGCGGCCGACGAGCTCCTCGGGGCGCCAGCCGAGCAGCTCCTCGATGGACCGGCCGACCCACCGGAAGACGCCGTCGTCGTCGACGACCGCGAACGGGTTGACCGCGGTCTCGGCGATGGCCCGGTACATGCCCGGGATCGGCTCGACGTCCGGGTCCGTCGTCTGGCGTCGCTCGGTCTCGGCGGCCGTCACGTCTCCCCCCGCGTGGCCGGCGCGGCACCCTCCCGCACCTCTCGGGCCCAACGATACGCGACCGTGGAACGGTGCAGAAGCCCGCGCAGTCGTCAGGACGGCGACGGCGCGAGCACGTCGGGGCCCAGGTCGGCGAGGCGCCGCCGGCCCGCCAGGGCGACCGTCGCGTCCAGCTCGCCGAGCAGGCAGCGCAGGACGTGGGTCACCCCCGCCTGCCCGCCCAGGGCCAGCCCGTAGACGTAGGGCCGGCCGTAGAGCACCGCAGCGGCACCGAGCGCGACGGCCTTGACGACGTCGGCCCCGTTGCGCACCCCGGAGTCGAGCAGCACCGTCAGTCGGTCGCCCACCGCCTCGACGATCGCCGGCAGGGCGTCGAGGGCGGCGACGGCGCCGTCGACCTGGCGGCCGCCGTGGTTGGACACGACGATGCCGTCGACGCCGGCGTCCGCGGCCGCCCGGGCGTCGTCGGGGTGCAGCACGCCCTTCAGCACGATCGGCAGCGACGTGCGCTCGCGCAGCCAGGCCAGGTCGTCCCAGGTGAGCCGGGGGTTGCCGAACATCCCCGCCCAGCGGAACACCTTGTCGGACAGCGGTGCGCCCTCGGGGAGCGGCGCGTTGAACGCCGGGTCGGTCAGGTAGTTGGCGATGCCCGTGCCCTGCAGGAAGGGCAGGTAGGCGGTGTCGAGGTCGGTCGGGCGCCACCCGAGCATGAAGGTGTCGAGCGTGACCACGATCGCCCGGTAGCCGGCCGCCTCGGCCCGCTGCACCAGCGACGCCGCCACCTCGGGGTCCTTGGGCCAGTAGAGCTGGTACCAGCGGGGCCCGTCGCCCGAGGCCTCCGCCGCCTGCTCGATGGAGTGCGCCGCGGCGGTCGAGTGGATGTAGACGAGCCCCAGCTCGGCGGCGGCCCGGGCCGAGGCCAGCTCGCCCTCGGGGTGGACGATCGTCTGGACGCCGATGGGCGCGAGCAGCACCGGGGCGGGCATGGGCGTGCCGAGCACCTCGGTGGACAGGTCGCGCTCGGCGACGTCGCGCAGCATGCGGGGCACGATCCGCCAGCGCTCGAAGGCGGCCCGGTTGGCCCGGGCCGTCGACCCCGACCCGGCGCTGCCGGCCACGTAGCCGAACGCCTGGGGGTCGAGCACCTCGCGGGCCGCCTCCTCGAGGCGGGACAGGTCGGTCGTGAACGGCGGCCGCTCGCCCGCGGTGCCGCGCAGGTAGATCTCGTGCTGGTAGTCGGCGTAGCTCACCCTCGCCTCCCCGTCCGTCAGTCCGCCGACGGCGCCGTCGTGCCGCCCACCGGCATGGGCGGCAGCCCGAGCTTGCGGTGGTCCCACGAGCGGACCCGCTCGACGTCGAGCCGCACCGCGACCCGGTTGTGCAGCATCTGCTCGACCAGCGGCCGCTGGTCCTCGGTGTAGGGGCCCGTGTAGCGCTCCCACAGGCTCAGCCCCACCTGCCAGAGCACGTCGGGGTCGTCGACGACGACGCCCCGGCCCTCGAGCGACACCCCCCGGAGGGTGTCGTAGGTGAGGCCGTCCTCGATGAGGACGGTCATCCGGTCGTCGCGGCGCAGGTTCCGCACCTTCTGCGACTTCCGCTTGGTCTCGAACCAGATCTGGCCGTCGAGGACGCCGTACCACATGGCGACGACGTGCGGTGCGCCGGTCGGCCCGATGGTCGCCATGGTGGCGGTCCGGCTGCGCCGGATGAACTCGGCGACCTCGTCGTCGGTCATCCTGATCTGCGCCCGCTGGTTGATCCCCATGCTCGTCCCCTCCGTCTCGCCGCCGGGCGGCGGCGCCGGGCCCGGCGGGTCCGGTTCTAGTCGCTGGCGCGGCGCGCGTTCCCGCCCGGCGACGGCCGGGCGGGCCGGGGCGGGCGGCGTCAGCCCTCGCCGTCGGCGTCCTCGTCCTCGTCGGCCGGCTGGGCCAGCAGCCCGCCGGCCGCGGCGAGCGCGGTGGCCAGCCCGGCGGCCTTGTCGATCACCTGGGCGATGGCGATCTCGGCGGCGCCGGGCATGGGCGAGGGCGGGTCGCCCAGCGACCGCAGCAGCGCCGTCGGGTCCTGCGTGGGCGCGATGGGCTCGACCTCGGGCAGCGGCGGCACCGGCCGCCACAGGTCGACCCGCCGCTTCTTGGCCTTGGCGGCCTGGCGGCGCCGGCGCGACCGGGAGGCCTTGCGGGGCTGCTGCTGTTGCTGTTGCTGCTGGTTCTCGGCGTTCACGGGTGGTCCTCCGGGCGGGGCCGGCCCGGCGCGCGGCTCACGAGCCGTTGTCCTCGGTCAGCAGGGCGTCGGGCCGGATGCCGAGGGCGGTGCGCAGCTGGTCGGCGTCGAGGTCGGCGAGCGAGCTCGACTTCGGCAGCACGAGGTCGGCGATGTAGCGCTTGCCGGCGACGACCTCCTCGACCCGCTCGTCGACCGTGCCCGGGCACACGAGGCGGTGGGAGATGACCGTGCGGGTCTGGCCGATGCGCCAGGCGCGGTCGCGGGCCTGGTCCTCGACCGCCGGGTTCCACCACCGGTCGTAGAGGACCACGTGGTTGGCGGCGGTGAGGTTGAGGCCGGTGCCGCCGGCCTTCAGCGACAGCACCAGCGCCCCCGGGCCCTCGCGGGTCTGGAAGTCCTGGACGATCCGGTCGCGCTGCCCCCGCGGCAGGCCGCCGTGGTAGCACTCGACCGGGACGCCGGTCAGCTCGGTGAGGTGCTCGGCCAGGCGCTTGCCCCACTCGGCGAAGTGCGTGAAGACCAGCACCTTCTCGCCGGCGGCGAACACCTGCTCGACGATCTCCTCGAGCCGGGCCAGCTTGCCGGAGCGGCCCGTCAGCGGCCGGCCGTCGTCGTGGTAGGCGGCCGGGTGGTTGCAGATCTGCTTGAGCGCCGTGATGGCGGCGAGGATGGCCCCCTGCCGCTTGTCGCGCGGCTCGCTGCTCGACGTCTCCTTGACCAGGCGGTCGAGCACGGCCTGGTAGAGGCCGATCTGCTCGCTGGTCATGCTGCAGTGGTCGAGCTCGTCGATGCGGTCCGGCAGCTCGGCGGCCACCTCGGGCTCGGCCTTGGTGCGGCGGAACACGAGCAGGCCGTTGAGCGCCTTGAGCGCCGCCTCGCCCGGGCCCGAGAGCTGGGCCATGAACACCGACCGCTGGCCGACCAGGCCCGGGTTGGTGAAGTCGAGGATCGACCACAGGTCGCCCAGGCTGTTCTCGATCGGCGTGCCGGTGAGCGCCAGCTTCATGCGGGCGGGGATGCGGCGCAGCTGCTGCGAGGTCTCGTTGGCGGGGTTCTTGATGGCCTGCGCCTCGTCCAGGACGAGCCGCCGCCACTCGATCCCGGCCAGTGTCTCGACGTCCCGCACGGCCGTGCCGTAGGTCGTGATGACGAGGTCGGCGCCCTCGATGGCGGACGCGAACTCGCCCGCCGAGGCCCGGGCGGCGCCGTGGTGGACGACGACCTTCAGGTCGGGGGTGAACTTCCGGGCCTCGGCGGCCCAGTTGCCGACCACGGCCGGCGGGGCGACGACCAGCGAGGTGCCCTCGTCGCGGGTGCGGCGGATGTGGGCCAGCACGGTGGGCGTCTTGCCGAGGCCCATGTCGAGGGCGAGGCAGCCGCCCAGCTCGACGGCGTCGAGGAAGCCGAGCCAGGCGAGGGCCTCGGCCTGGTAGGAGCGCAGCTTGCCCGTGAACCCCTCGGGCTCCGTGACCGGCTCGGTCGGGGCCTGGCGGGCCCTCTCGAGCAGGTCGGTGGCCCAGCCGTGCCCGGCGACGCTGACCCCGCCGGCGAGCGGGCTGCCCTCGAGGCCGACCGCGTAGCGCAGGATCTCGGCCCCGGACATCTGGGTGGTGCCGGCCCGCTCGGCCAGGGCCGCGGCCGCCTCCTTGAGGTCGGCCCGGTCGAGCTCGACCCACTTCCCCCGGGACTTGATCAGCGGCCGGGCCTCGCTGGCCAGGCGGGCGATCTCCTCGGCGGTCAGCTCGACGTCGTCGAACACCGCCGACCAGCGCACGTTGCTGAGCTGGTTGGCGCCGACGACCGTGTCGCCCGCCGGCTCGGCCGTCAGGCGCAGCGCCGGGGTCGGGCGCCGGCGGGACAGCGCGGGCACCCGGACCTCGAACCCGGCGGCCTCGAGCGAGGCGCCGGTCGAGGTCATGAGCTCCCAGGCCTCGGCCTGGCTGAGGTAGGTCTGGCCCCGGCGCTGGCCCCCGCCCCGCAGGAGCGGCGGGTACAGCCGCTCGAGGCGGGTCAGGTCGTCGGCCAGGGGCTTGGCGGCGCGGTTGCCGTTGATGGCCTGCTCGATGGGCACGAGGCCGCCCTCGGACCCGGGCGCGTAGACCGCCAGGAACCAGGCGCCCCCGGAGTCGGGCGGGTCGAGCTGCACGACGAGCCGGGTGTGGCCGGCGCCGGTGACCGGCTTGATCCAGCGGTCGAGCCGCTTGGAGACCTCGAGGCCGGCCGGCAGCGGGGCGACGAACGACGAGCCGTCGAGGCGGGTGACGAAGGCCTCGGCGACGTCGTGGCCGGTGCGGACGACCGGCGGCGGCGCCGGCAGCTCGACCCGGGCCGCGGCGTCGGAGGCGATGGCGTCGACGACCGCCCGCATGACCTCGAGCACGACGGCGCGGCCGTCGGAGCGGGCCAGCGCCACGACGGGGCCCGGCATCGACCCCGCCAGCATCTCGGACACCTCGCGGTCGGTGTCGACCGGGATCCAGCGGACGTGGAGGTCGAGCGACCGGCCGTCGGGCCGGCGGTTGGTGCGCAGCACCGGCAGGATGGCGCCCCGGGCGACCATGCGGACCGCCTCGACCGCGACCCGCCCCAGCCAGACGAGGCTCGAGCCCACCTCGTCGCCGCCCAGGCCGCCGGCGACGGCGACGAGCCAGCCGAGCGCGTCGGCGACCGGGATCGACAGCGCCGCGGCCCGCTCGCCGTCGGGCAGCGGCACGCCCCGGTGCTGGATCCAGCCGACGGCCGGACCGCCCAGGCGCTCGAGCCGGTCGGACAGCTCGTCGTGGTCGGCCGGCGGCGCCTCGGGCCCGGCGGCCCAGACGACGACCTCGTTGGCCGACCAGGAGCCCTGCAGGCGGACCTCGCCCGGCGGGTCGGGGGCCACGAGCACCGCCGCGGACGGGTCGTGCGCCTCCACCAGCCGGTCGTAGGCGATCTCCAGGCGGGCGAGGTCGGACTCGAGGTCGGCGACGACCTGGTCGCGCTCGGGACCCGTGATCTCGCGGGCCGAGTCGAGGTGCTCCTCGACCTCGTCGAGCATCCGCTCGAGCGCGCGCCGCCAGCCGTAGGGGTTCTCCTCCAGCAGCGCGAGCTGCTCGTCTGTTGCGATGCCGTCGACCGCTGCCCAGGCAGCGGCCTCCAGAGCTCGGGTGGCCTGATCCATGTATGTCGACGCGGCGCTCTCGCGCCGTGCCCCCGTCGTCCTTCGTTTGACCCAGGGAGAGCAGTCTGTGTCCGGTTCTGGCTTCTCCTGGCGCAGCCCGGACCAGGCCGCGCCACCGCCGTGCAGACGGGAGACCAGACGCCCCCAAGCATAGAGGCCGTGGGTGTCGAGGCACACACCGGATCCGGGGGCCTCGACGCGTCGGCGACCACCTGCCCGTGCGCACCACGGCCCGACGACGCGCCGCCGTGACATCCTCCCGGCGTGGCTGCGATGTTGGTCATCGTCCTCCCAGCGCTCGTCGTGCTGGGTGTCCTCCTGCCGCTCGCCCACGAGAGGTGGCGACGGGCGCCGTTCCCCCCGCAGGTCGCACCCGAGCTGGCCTGCCCGTTCTGCGGGCACGGGATGCGCCACGGGGGATCCTGCACGCCGGCCCTCCCCTCTGGTGGGAACCGGGCGACGCACCACGCCCCCGTCTGTGGCTGGCGGTGCCCGGCGCACACCCGGTGCGTGGGGCCCGGGCGGTGTTCACCCCCGGGATCGCGACGCCCCGGGTGCGAGGGGCGAGCATGTGCGACGCCTGCGAGGCCGTCGTGCTCGACCCGAGGGCGTGACCTGCACGCGGTGGGCGTCAGCCCCCGGAGACGGGACGTCCCGGACGGCGGGACGCCGTCCGGGACGTCGGTCGGTGGAGGTGATGGGATTCGAACCCACGGCCTCTTCGATGCGACCGAAGCGCTCTAGCCAGCTGAGCTACACCCCCACGGGGACCGCTCATCGTAGCGCGCCCTCCCGCAGGTCACGACATCGCCTCAGGGCCGCCCGCCCCGCTCGATGGCCTGCTGGAGCCGCAGCTGGAGGGCGCTCGTCGTGACGTCGCCACGACTGCGCTCGAGCACCGCGCGGAGGGCGTCGAGCGTGCGCCGGAGCCCGCCGGTGAGGGCGTCCGGGTAGTCGACGACCACCAGCGCGTCGTAGACGTCGTCCATGCGCCCGAGCAGCTCCTCGGCCCGCCGGACCTCGCCGGCCCGGAGCCGGTCGAGCAGGTGGCGGCGCAGCTCGCTCGCCGCCTCGGCCACGCCCCGCATCCACGCGGTCGGCGACACCGCCAGCTCCTCGGGGCCGGGCACGGGCTCGCCGGCCACCAGGGCCACGACCGCCCGGGCCTCGACGTACTCCTTCTCGGCGTCGTGGAGGAACCCGGCGTGGGCGACCGCCGGGTAGGGCGCCAGCTCCCGCTGGGCGTCGCGCAGCGCGGCCTCCGACTCGGCGGCCAGCTCGGCGGCCACGTCGGGGGCGAGCCGGTGGACGGCCCGGATGCTGGAGCCGGCGGCCCGGATGACCCGGCGGGTGGCGGCCAGGGCGCGCTCCCGGGCCGTGTTGGCCCCCTCGAGGTGGGCCTCGATGGCGGCGACCTGGTCGCGCAGCCGCTCGGCGAGCGACCCGGCCGGCTCGTCGCTCGGCGGCGTCACTGGGCGGCGCGGTCGGAGATGACGACCACCGACGGCCGGGGCGGCCGGATCGGCGTCAGGTAGCGGACCTTCTGGGCCCGCTCGATCTCCCGGCGGGCCAGCCGCACCAGCAGGGCGACGTAGGTGGCGAGCAGCGTGCCGGACACGGCGACGGCGACGGTCCACGGCCAGCCCACCAGCACGGCGGGCACGGCGAAGCCGGCGGTCGTCAGGAGGAGCGTGCCCAGCACCCGGCGGCGGCGCCGGTAGGCGGGCCGGTGGCGCCGCACCGGCGGCACCGGGGGCACGTACGGCGCGTCGAGCGGCGAGATCTCGTCGACCTCGGCGTCGCCGAGCAGGTCGACGCCCTCGTCCTCGCCGGTGTAGGTGGTGTAGGTGTCGGCGTCGTAGTGGGGGGTGGCCCGCTGGAGCGACCAGAGCTGGCTGCGGAACGAGCTGATCGACGCGACGGAGCGGGCCTCCCGCCGGCTCTGGAGCCAGGGGGGCACGAGGACTGCCGCCCAGACCACCCCGAGTAGCAGGAAGACGACCACGGCATCACTCTCCGACCATCGCTGAGGGCACGATAAGGGAGAGGCCGCGGTCGTGGGTGGATGCCGGCTGACCTGCGCCTTTCACCGGCGCCACCGCCGCCGGCCGTGCCGGTCGCCGGGCCTCAGAGGGCGGCGTCGGTCCCGCCGGTGAGGCCGTCGCGGCGGAAGGGGCCGCTGCGCCCGCCCGTCTTCTCCCACAGCGCGATCTCGCCGATGTGCATCGTCCGGTCGGACGACTTGCACATGTCGTAGATGGTCAGGCAGGCCACGGTGCAGGCGGTCAGCGCCTCCATCTCGACGCCGGTGCGGTCGACGGTCTCGACGTGGGCCTCGACCTCGATGTAGTCGTCCTCGATCCGGAAGTTGACGAGGACGGAGCCGACCAGCAGCGGGTGGCACAGCGGGATGAGGTCGGGCGTCCGCTTGGCCGCCTGGATGCCCGCCACCCGGGCCACCGCCAGCACGTCGCCCTTCGCGATCGCCCCCCGGGCGACGAGCGACGCCGTCTCGGACCTCATGTGCACGCGCCCGCGGGCGACGGCCCGCCGGTGGGTCGGTTCCTTGGGCGTCACATCGACCATGCGCGCCCGCCCCAGCGGGTCGAGGTGCGTCAGTCCGCGGTCTGGCATGGCGCCAGACTAGACCCCGGGTGGGGGGTGCCCGCGAGCCGGCCCGCTCAGCCGCCGATCTGGGACATGCTGCGCGGCGGGCGCACGAACTGCACCTGGCCGATCATGTGGCCGGCCCACTTGCCCGCGACGCAGGCCCGCACGGCCTCGGCGAGCTCGTCGTCCGACGCCCCGCCCCGCAGGAGCGCCCGCAGGTCGACCTCCTCGACGGCGAACAGGCAGGCCCGCAGCTGCCCCTCGGCGGTCAGCCGGATGCGGTCGCAGGACGCGCAGAACGGCCGCGTCACCGAGGGGATGACGCCCACCTCGCCCCGCCCGTCCCGGTAGGCGAACCGCTCGGCCGGCTCGTGGCCCCGGGCCAGCGGCTCGAGCGGGAAGACCGCGTCGATGGCGGCGACGATCTCGGCCTGGCTCACGACCGCCTCGGACGACCAGCGGCGGTCGGCGTCGAGGGGCATCCACTCGATGAACCGGACGGTGACGCCCCGCTCGCGGCCGAAGGCGGCCAGGTCGACGACCTCGTCGTCGTTGACGCCCCGCATGACGACGACGTTGACCTTCACCGGGGACAGGCCGGCCTCGAGCGCGGCGTCGATGCCCTCGAGCACGTGGTCGAGCTCGTCGCGCCGGGTCAGCTCGACGAACCGGTCCCGCCGCAGCGTGTCGAGCGAGACGTTGACCCGCCGCAGGCCGGCGGCGACCAGGTCGCCGGCGACCGACCGGAGCGTGGCGCCGTTGGTGGTCAGGGCGAGGTCGACCGGCGGGCCGGTGCCGCCGACCCGGAGGGCGGCCAGCTTGGCCACCAGCACCGGCAGGTGGGCCCGCACGGTGGGCTCGCCGCCGGTGAGCCGGATGCCGTCGATGCCGAAGCGCTCGACGCACACCCGGGCGACGCGCTCGATCTCCTCGAAGGTCAGCACCTCCGACCGGGGCAGCCAGTCCATGCCCTCGGCCGGCATGCAGTAGGTGCACCGGAAGTTGCAGCGGTCGGTGACCGAGATGCGCAGGTCGCGGTGGACCCGTCCGTACCCGTCGACGAGGGGCTCGGCCACGCGGCCAGCCTACGGCGCCGGGGCGGCCGCCGCGCCGGGGCCGGCGGCGCGGGGCTCGCCGAGCAGCAGCACGACCACCTCGTCGCCGGCCGCCGCGCCCTCGCCGTCGGGCAGGACGGCGAGGCCGTCGGCCCGGGCCATCGCCCCGAGCTGGTGCGAGCCCTGGCCGCCGGCGGACCGCACCCGCAGGCGCCCGTCCTCGTCGGACTCGACGGTCACCCGCACGAAGTGCACCTTGCCGTCGGGCCGCCGGGGCAGCGGCTCGGCCGCCACGGCCCGCCACCGGGGCAGGTGCAGCCGGTCGTCGCGGTGGCCCGCCATCCGGCGCAGGCCGGGCCGGGCGAAGAGGGCGAAGCTGACCATCGACGAGACGGGGTTGCCGGGCAGGCCGAAGACCGGCACCTCCCGCCCGTCGGGCGCGGGGACGACGCCGAAGGCGAGGGGCTTGGCCGGGCGGATGGCGACCTGCATCCACCGCATGCGCCCGAGCCGGTCGAGCACGACCTTGACCAGGTCGGTGTCGCCCATCGACACGCCGCCGCTCGACAGCACCGCGTCGCACTCGGCCGTGCCCCGGCGGAACGCCGCCGTGATCGCCTCCTCGTCGTCGGGGACGTGGCCGAGGTCGACCGGTTCGACGCCCGCCCGGGCGGCGAGGGCGAGCAGCGTCGGGCGGTTGCTGTCGCGGATCTGGCCGGGCCGCAGCGGGCCCGGGCCCTCGACGAGCTCGTCCCCGGTCGACAGGACGCCGACCCGGGGGCGGGGGTGGGCGGCGACCTCGCCGACGCCGAGCGACGCCAGCACGCCGACCCGGGCCGGGGTCAGCTCGTCGCCGGGACCGAAGAGGCGGTCGCCGGGCCGGAGGTCCTCGCCCGCCTCCCGCACGTGGTCGCCCGGCCGGGCCTCGACCTCGATCCGCACGGCCCGGCCGCCCTCCAGCCGCTCGGTCCGCTCGACGGGGACGACGGCGTCGGCGCCCTCGGGGAGCGGCGCGCCCGTGAAGATGCGCACGGCCTCGCCGGGGCCGAGCGGGCGCGCCGCCGGGTGCCCGGCCGCCACCTCGGCGACGACCGGCAGCACGACCGGCGCGCCGGCGGTGTCGGCCGCCCGCACGGCGTACCCGTCCATCGCGGTGTTGGCGAAGGGCGGCACCGCCTCGGTGGCCACGACGTCGCCGGCCAGGACGAGCCCGGCGGCGGCCGCCAGCGGCACGGTCCGGGGCGGCAGCGGGTGGCACCCGGCGAGGACGTGGGCGACGGCCTCCTCCAGGGGGATCACGGCGTGCTCAGACGATGCCGCGGCGGCGGACCATCTCGGCCAGGTAGGCCCGGAACTCGGGCCCGAGGTCCTCGCGGTCGAGCGCCAGCTCGACCGTGGCCCGCAGGTAGTCGATCTTCTTGCCGATGTCGAAGCGGCCCTCGTCGAAGACGTACCCGTAGACGGGCTGCTCGCTGAGCAGGATGGCGATGGCGTCGGTGAGCTGGATCTCGCCGCCGACGCCCGGCTTGGTCCGGTCGATGGCGTCGAAGATGTCGCTCGTGAACAGGTAGCGCCCCATCACCGCGAGGTTGGAGGGGGCCTCCTCGGGGCGCGGCTTCTCGACGATGCCCCGCAGGCGCACGAGCCGCTCGTCGTCGGTGGGCTCGGGGTCGGCGCAGCCGTAGGAGGACATCTCCTCGAGCGGGAACGCCTTGAAGGCCACGACCGAGTGCCCGGTGCGCTCGAAGACGTCGATCATGTCCTCGAGGACGGTCGAGCGCTCGTCCATGATGTCGTCGCCGAGCATGACGACGAAGGGCTCGTCGCCGACGTGCTTGCGGGCCACCGACACGGCGTGGCCCAGGCCCCGGGCCTCGCCCTGCCGGACGTAGTGGATGTCGGCCAGGTCGGCCAGCCCCCGCACCTCGTTGAGCTGCTCGTGCTTGCCGGCCTGCTCGAGCGCCACCTCCAGCTCGATGGAGCGGTCGAAGTGGTCCTCGAGGCTCCGCTTGCCCCGGCCGGTGATGATGAGGATGTCCTCGATGCCGGCCCGGACGGCCTCCTCGACGACGTACTGGATGGCCGGCTTGTCGACCACGGGCAGCATCTCCTTGGGCTGCGCCTTGGTCGCCGGCAGGAAGCGGGTGCCGAGCCCCGCCGCGGGGATGACCGCCTTGCGGACCGCGTTCGCCATCGAGCGCCTCCTCGTCCTGTCCCGTTCTACCCGCCCAGGACCGCCGTCCCGGCCCGGGCGCCGTGCCTGGCCCGCATGGCGGGCACGGTAGTCACCCCGGGGCCTGCGGCGCTCGCCCGGTGGCGGCCCCACCACCCGACGGCCGGCCCGGAGCCCCGAGGCGGGGCTCGCGGCCCTCCCGGAGGCGCCGGACGTTGCCGGCGTGGCGGCCGACGACGAGCGCGGCGCACAGCGCCAGCGCCGCCACCTCGCGCCCGGGGGCGCCGAGCGCGGCGGTCGCCACGGGCAGGGTCGCCGCCGCGGTGATCGACCCCGCCGAGACGTAGCGGGTGGTGGCGACGACCAGCCCGAAGGCCGCGGCGGCGACCAGCGCGGCGAGCGGGTGCAGCACGGCGGCCATGCCGGCGCCGGTGGCGACGCCCTTGCCGCCCCGGAAGCGCCGGGTCACCGGCAGGACGTGGCCGACGACGGCGGCGACGCCGCAGGCGACGCCCACGCCGTGGCCGCCCAGCGCCCACCCGGCCGCGGCGGGCAGCGCGCCCTTGGCCACGTCGCCGGCCAGGACGAGGGCGCCGGCGCGGCGCCCGGCCGTGCGGGCCACGTTGGTGGCGCCCGGGTTGCCCGAGCCCGCCCGCGTCGGGTCGACGCCCCGCCGGCCCGCGACGAGGAGCGCGGTGGGGAAGGTACCGACCAGGTAGGAGGCGGCGACCAGCAGGGCCGACGCGCCGGGGGCGAGCGAGGCGACGGGCACGGCGGCGGATCGTAGGGCCCCAGGTGGGATACCCCGCCAGCGGACCGCTAGGCTTGGCACTCTCCGGCCGCGAGTGCTAACTGCCGATCGCTGGCGCGGCCGGTCGGCCAGCCGGAACCGATTCGGAGATCAGATGCCCACGTACGAATACCGCTGCACGGACTGCGGGGAGCTCCACGAGGTCGTCCAGTCCTTCTCCGACGCGCCCCTCACCACCTGCCCCTCCTGCTCGGGCGCGCTGAAGAAGGTCTTCTCGCCCGTCGGCATCTCGTTCAAGGGCAGCGGCTTCTACAAGACCGACAGCCGCTCGTCCGGCAACGGGTCGTCGTCCGGCGACTCGTCGAGCGACGGGTCGTCGTCGAGCAGCGAGTCCGCCACCGCCGCGGCCGCCGACTGAGCCGGCGGCGGGCGCCGGGCCCGCCGCCCCGACCCCCGGCCCCTCCCCCCGCCCCCGGGTGCGCTAGCGTCCCGGCCGGGTTCCCGGCTTCCCCGCCAGTCCCCCGACGCGCGGAGGCAAGCCGTGTCCCACCGTCCCCTCGCCCTGCCCGTGCGCGCCCGGCGCGCCCTGGCCCGCCCGGCCGTGCGCCGGGCCGCCGTCGGCGTCCTCGCGGCCGCCACGGCCCTGACCGTCCTCGCCCTGGCCGACGCCGCGGACGCCGCCCGCGACCGCTGGGGCCGCACCCGCGCCGTCGCCGTCGCCACCCGTGACCTGGCCCCCGGCGACCGGGTCGACCCCGACGCCGCCGCGCTCCGCCACCTGCCCGCCGCCCTGCTCCCCGGCGAGCCGCTCGCGCAGGTGCCGGTCGGCGCCGTCGTGCGCCACCCCGTCGTCGCCGGCGAGCCGCTGCAGGCGGCCCGCCTGGCCCCGCACGGCGCCACCGGGGCCGCCGCCCTCCTCGAGCCCGGCCAGCGGGCGGTCGCCGTGCCCACCGGGCCCCGGCCGACGCCGCCACTGGCGGTCGGCGACCGGGTCGACGTCCTGGCCGTGCTGCCGGCGCCCGACCTCGACGTCGCCGGCGGTGCGCCGGCGTTCCCGGTGGTCGAGGGCGCGACCGTCGTCGACGTCGGCGACGACGCCGTCACCGTCGCCGTGCCCCGGGGCGACGCGCCCCGGGTGGCGTGGGCCGCGACCGGCGGGGTGGTCGCGCTGGCGCTGACGGGGTCGTGAGGCGCGGCTCAGCTGCGGAAGCCGACGGCCAGCAGCAGCAGGATCACCACGCCGAGGACCAGCCGGTACAGCACGAACGGCGCGAACGACTGCGTGCGGATGAGCCGCAGCGTGCCCCACACGGCGATGTAGCCGGTGATCGCCGAGGAGACGATCCCCCACAGGAACGCGGCCCGCATGTCCGCGGGGATCCCGCCCTCGCCCTGGACGTCGAACCACTTGAAGACGAGCGCACCGGCCGTGATCGGCAGGCTCATGAGGAACGCGAACCGGGCGGCGCCGTCACGGCTCAGGCCGACGAACCGGCCCACCGTGATGGTCACGCCCGAGCGGGACACGCCCGGCTGGAGGGCGATCGCCTGGCCGATGCCCATGGCGACGGCGTCGGTGAGCGAGACCTCGTCGATGGTGCGCTTGCCCCGGGTGCCGTCGGCGAAGCCCAGCAGCAGCGCGCCGACGATCAGCATCACCGCGATCATCCAGATGCGGTCGGTGTTCTCCTCGATGGTGTCGGCCCACAGGCCGCCGACGACGGCCGCGGGCACCGCGGAGAGGGCGATCAGCCAGGCCAGGCGCCCGTCCTTGGTCCGCGGCGCGGTGAACGCCGCCTTCGCCAGCCGCAGCAGGTCTCGGCGGAAGTAGGCGATCGCCCCGCCGAGGGTGCCGACGTGCAGCGCGACGTCGAAGGTCTTCTCGAGCGAGGCGTCGCCGCCGAAGTCGTCCCACCCGAACAGCCAGGGCACCAGCACGAGATGCCCCGACGACGAGATGGGCAGGTACTCGGACAGGCCCTGGGTGATGCCCAGGATGATGGCGTGAAGGATCGACACGGTCCCCGTCGCTGGTCAGTCTCGTGGGTGGCGGGACGAGCCACCGGGCCCCGCATCGTCACGCACCGGCCGGCGGTGCGCAACCCGGACCGCGGCCGGTGTCGGCGCCGTCACCGGCCGCTCAACATCACGCCGGGGATCACCAGCGCCGCGGCGCCCGTGCCCCCCGGCGTCCACTCCCGCTCGCCGCCGACGGCGGCGACGTCGAGCAGCATCCGCTGCAGCGTCGAGGCCACGGTCGCCTCGCGCACCGGCTCGGCCAGCGCGCCGTCCCGCACGAGCAGGCCCTCGACGCCGACGGAGAAGTCGCCCGACACCGGGTTGACGCCCGAGTGCAGCCCGCTCATCGACTGCACGAGCACGCCACGGTCGACGCCGGACACGAGGTCGTCGAGCGTGCCCTCGCCCGGGTCGAGGACCAGCGCCTGGGCGCCGACCCCCGGCGTCGTGCGGAACGACCGCACGGCCGACGCCGTCGAGGGCACCCCGGCCCGCCGGCCGGTCGTCGTGTTGTGCAGGAAGCCCTGCAGGACGCCCTCCTCGATCAGCGGCACCCGCCGCGTCGCCAGGCCCTCCCCGTCGTGGGTGTCGGCGCCGAGCGACCGGGGGTCGGTCGGGTCGTCGTGCAGGGTGAGCAGCGGCGAGGCGATCCGCTCGCCCACCCGGTCGGCGAACGGCGAGCGGCCCTTGAGCACGGCCTCGCCGGTGAGCGTGCCGGCCACGACGCCGAGCAGCGCGGCGGCCATCTGCGGCTCGAGCACGAGCGTGACCGGCCCGCTGTCGGGCTGGACCGCGCCGAGCAGACGGGTGGCCCGCTCGGCGGCGTCGTCCGCCGCCTCGTCGAGGTCGACGTCGTCGGGCCGGCGCCCGACCGACACGCCGTAGCCGGTGCGGGTCTCGTCGCCGTCGGCGGCCAGCGCCTGCACCGACAGGTGGCAGAACGTCGAGCGCCCGGCCACGGCGATGCCGGTCGAGGTGGCGACGGCGGCCGCGCCGGCGCCGTCACCCCACTGGGCGACCCGCACCCCCGAGATGCGGGGGTCCCGGGCCTGCACGGCCCGCTCCAGCTCGAGCGCCAGGGCGATCTTGCGGTCGGTCGGCATGGCGGCCAGCTCGTCTCGCCACAGGTCGACCTCGGGCGGCTCGACGCCGTCGGGCTCGGCCAGCCCCACCCAGTCCTCGGGCTCGGCGTAGGCGGCGTTGTCCCGGGCCTCGGCCAGGACCTCGGCGACGACGGCCGGGTCGAGCGAGCCGGCGTAGGCGAACCCCTGGCGCCCGTCGCGGACGACCCGCACGCCGATGCCGGAGGTCGTGGCCTGCGTCAGCGACTCGACCTCGCCGCCGTGCACCCGCACGCTCGTCGTCGTCGAGCTGCCGACGAACGCCTCGACCTGCTCGCCGGGGGCCGCCTCGGCGGCCACCTCGGTGGCGAGGTCGAGCAGCTCGTGCTCGTCTGCGTGGCTCATCGCACCTCCGTCCTCCCCGGGCGGCCGGTCAGGCCCCCGACACCGTCACGTCGGCGACGACCAGGGTCACGCCGGCGGCGCCCGCCGGCAGCCAGGTCAGGTCGGAGCCCACGGCGACGACGTCGCGCAGCAGCCGCGGCAGCGTCGAGGCGATCGTGAACTCGCGCAGCGGCTCGGCCGGCTCGCCGCCCCGGATCCGCCGGCCCTCGGCACCGGTGGACAGGTCGCCCGACACCGGGTTGACCCCCGAGTGCAGGCCGGAGACGTCGTGCACGAGGACGCCGTCGTCGACGCCGGCGACGAGCCGGGCCGGGTCGGCGTCGCCCGGCACCAGCGACACGGCCCGGCACCCGGCGACCGGCGTCGACGCGTGCCCGGCCCGCACCGCCGAGCCGGTCGGCTCGGCGCCCATCCGGCGGGCGGTCCAGGTGGAGTGGACGAAGCCCTCCAGCACGCCGGCCGTCACCAGCGGCACCCGGCGGGTGGCCCGGCCCTCGGCGTCGACGGGCGAGGCGCCCCAGTGGCGGGGGTCGGTCGGGTCCTCGACGAGCGTGACCCGGGGCGAGGCCACCTCCTCGCCCACCCGGCCGGCGAACGGCGACCGGCCCTTCACGACCTCGTCGCCGGCGAGCATGCCGGCCACGACGCCGAGGAGCTGGGCGGTCACCCACGGGTCGAGCACGACCGTCGTGCGGGCGGACGGCGGCTTGGTGGCGCCGAGCATCCGCACCGCCCGCTCGACGGCGTCGCGGGCGGCGGCCTCGACGTCCAGGTCGTCGAACGAGCGGCCGAACGAGAAGCCGAAGCCCGACTGCAGGTCGTCACCGTCGCCGGCGAGCGACCAGGCGACGAGCTCGCCGCCGGTCTCCCGGGCGCTGCGGCGGACGCCGGTGGTCGAGCACACCGCGACCTCGGTGCGCCAGTCCTCGTAGTCGCAGGACTCGACCCCGGTGATGCGGCGGTCGGCGCCGACGACGGCCCGCTCGAGCTCGAGGGCGAGCGCCACCTTGTCGTCGAGCGGGACCTCGGCGTAGCCGGGGTGCCAGAGGTCGAGGGCCGGCGGCTCGACGCCGTCGGGCTCGGGCAGGCCGGCGGCCTCGTCGGGCTCGCCGTGGGCCGCGTTGTCGCGGGCCTCGGCCACGGCCTCGGCGACGGCGTCCGGGTCGACCGTGCCGCAGGAGGCGAAGCCCTGGCGCCCGTCCCGCACCACCCGCACGCCCACCCCGACCGAGCTGGCCACGGCGAGCTGCTCGACCTCGCCGCCGTGGACCCGCACCTGGGTGTCGGTCGAGCGCACGACGTAGGCCTCGAGCTGCTCGTCGTCGTGGGCCATGGCCACGACCCGGTCGGCGACCTCGAGCGGTGCGGCGTCGGCGGCGGCCGACCCGCCGCCCCGGGTGCCGGCCGCCGCGCCGGCGCCGGCCGGGCGCCTCACGCCGCCGTGCCGCCGACGGTCAGCGCCCGCACCCGCAGGGTGGGGACGCCGTCGCCGACGGGGACGCCCTGGCCGTCCTTGCCGCAGGTGCCGGGCTTGCCCATGGCGAAGTCGTTGCCCACGGCGTCGATGTCGCGCAGCACCTTCGGGCCGTTGCCGATGAGGTTGCCCTCGCGCAGCGGCTCGGTGATGCGGCCGTCCTCGATGAGGTAGGCCTCGGTCATGCCGAACACGAAGTCGCCGCTCGCGGTGTTGACCTGGCCGCCGCCCAGGGAGGCCACGTAGACGCCGCGCTCGGTCGAGGCGACGATGTCGTCGGGGTCGTCCTGCCCGGCGACCAGGTAGGTGTTGGTCATCCGCACCATCGGCAGGTGCTGGTAGCTCTGCCGGCGGCCGTTGCCGCTGACCGGCCGGCCCGCCTTGCGGGAGCGCAGGACGTCCCACATGTAGTCGGTGAGGACGCCGTCCTGGATGAGGACGTTGCGCTGCGCCGGGGTGCCCTCGTCGTCGACGGCGAAGCAGCCCCACTCCTCGGCCATGGTGCCGTCGTCGACCAACGTCACCAGCGGCGACGCCACCTGCTCGCCGAGGCGGCCGGCGAAGGCCGAGGCGCCCTTGTCGACGAGGTCCTTCTCCAGGCCGTGGCCGCAGGCCTCGTGGAACAGCACGCCGCCGCCGCCCGGCCCGATGACCACCGGCATCGTCCCCGACGGCGCCGGCCGGGCGCTCAGCTTGGTCAGCGCCCGCTCGGCGGCGGTGCGGGCGACCTGCTCGACGTCGTAGCGGTCGAACAGCTCGAAGCCGATGGTGCGGCCGACCGACTCGTAGCCGGTCTGCATGCCGGTGTCGCCGACGGCCACGGCCGAGACGACGAACAGCGTGCGGACCTGGTCGTCCTCGGCCAGGACCCCCTCGCTGTTGGCCACGAGGATCCGGCGGCGGGAGTCGCCGTAGCGGGCCCGCACCTGGCGGATGGCGGCCCCCGCGGAGCGGGCGGCGTCGTCGGCCCGGCGGAGCAGCTCGACCTTGGCGCCCTTGGCCACCGTCTCGGGCAGCACCTCGACGCCGTTGGGGCGGGGCGCGTCGCGCCGGGTGAGCGCCACCTCGCGCACGCCGCCCCCGCCCGACCGGGCGGCCGCCGCCGCGGCCTCGGCCGCGGCCCGCAGGCCCTCCTCGGACAGGTCGGCGGTGTGGGCGAAGCCGGTGGTCTCGCCGACGACGACCCGGATGCCGGCGCCCCGGTCGCGACCGGAGGACAGCTCCTCGACCCGGCCGTCGTCGAGCATGGCCGACGACGAGCGCTTGTCCTCGACGAACACCTCGGCGAAGTCCCCGCCGGTGCGGAGGGCGGCGGCGAGCGTGCGCTGGATCGTGGCGTCGTCGAGCACGGCGACCTCTCGTTCGGTGGACGGTCGGGACGGGGGCGGCGAACGGCTCGGGAGGGGCCGCGCGGGGATCCCGAGATTTTCGCCCGCCGGACGCGTATCGCCGTACTGTACCCGGGTGCCTCTCCAACTGGGCTTGGCTGCCAGCGTGGTCCTCGACGTCACCCACGACGACACCGCCGTCGCCATGCACACGGGTGAGGTGCCCGTCCTCAGCACGCCCCGGCTCGTCGCCCTGTGCGAGCAGGCCTCGCTGCAGGCGGTCCGGGGTCAGGTGCCCGAGGGGCGCACGACGGTCGGCATGCGGGTCCAGCTCGACCACCTGGCTCCGACGGCGGTCGGCTCGAAGGTCACGGCCGAGGCCCGCCTCGACAAGATCGAGGGGCGCCGCCTGATCTTCGCCGTGTCGGCCTCCGACGAGCGGGGCCTCGTGGCCGCGGGCAAGATCACCCGCGTCGTCGTCGACGTGGAGGCGTTCATGGAGAAGTGCTCGTGAGCGCCGGCGTACCCGCCGACGGCGGCCACGGGCCCTGACCGGCCCCGGGCGCCGGCCCCTCAGCCGTCGCCGTCGCCCGCCCCGCCCGGCGTGACCACCTCGGCGTCGTCGGGCCGCTCGACCGTGATGTCGGCCCCGACGTCGTAGACGTCGAAGGTCGTGGTCAGGCGGCCGGCGCGGTCGACGGCCAGCTGCAGGCGCCGCACCACCCCGGCCTCGTCGAGCCAGACGTCGACCGGCAGGCGGTGGAGGCCCACGGCCGCGAGCCGGCCCTCGAGCGTGCCCGGGGGCGGCGCGCCGCCGCCGGTGATGTCGAGCTCGGCCCGCAGGTGCCGGGTCGGGGTGCCGCGCACCTCCTCGTCGCCCACGTGGTCGATCTCGGCCACCGGGTGCCGCAGCAGGTCGAGCGGCCCGAGCGGGTCGAGCACGAGCGACAGGGTGTCGTTGTCGGCGGCGTCGGCCACCGCGACGATGTCGGACAGCCGGGCGCTGACCCAGTCGTCGGGCGACCGGCCCAGCGACTCGGCCATGGGGCCGATCTGCGAGTACACGGTGTCGCCGTCGACGACGATGGCCGTCGGCCGGCTGAAGTCGCCGCCGAGCTGCTGGCCGGCCCCCTCCAGGGCGGCCGCCACCTCGGACATGTCGGTCTCGGCGTGGGCCCGCATGCCGCCGTCGGTGAAGTGGGCGCGGTGGACCAGGTCGACCGGGCCGTCGGGCCCGGCGACCGTGGTGCGCAGCTCGACCCGGGCCCGGTCGACGGCGCGGGTGGCGTCGACGGCGGCCCCGAGGGTGTGCGGGCCCGGGGCGCCGACCGCGTCGGCCGCGGCGTCCGGCGCCTCGGTGCGGTCGTCGGCGGGCTCGTCGCCGGCGCGGTCGGTCATGGCCCCGATGATGGCCACGGCGGCGACCGCCGTGCACAGGCCCAGCGTGCGGGTGCGGGAGCGGCCCACGGGCACCTCCTCGTCGTGGGTCGGGCGGAGGAGGTGGGCCACCGGCGGTGCCGGCTGGCGCGCCCACCGAGCGCGCAGGTCCCGGCGAGGCTAGCCCGTCGCCCGACCCGCCGGTGACGCCCGGGGCCCGCGCGGGACCCGGCGCCGCGCGGCCGTAGAATCGGGCACCGGTCGAGCGGCGACCCCGGCGGGCGGCGGGATCGCCCCGGGCGAGGAGGACGACGTGGACGGCAAGCAGGCGATGTCTCTGGGGGTGCGCCTCGGCGTCAGCGCCCTCATGCTCGCCGTGCTGCTGGCCCGCGCCCCGTCGTTCGACCTCGGCGAGCTCGTGCCCGACCCGTCGCTCGGCACGCTGGCCTGGCTCGGCGCCGCGGCCGGCCTCACGCTGGTCGGCATCGTGCTGTCGGCCCTGCGCTGGCAGAAGGTGCTCGAGGCCCTGGAGATCCCGGCCCGGCTCCCCCGGCTCATCCGCCACTACCTGGCGGGCCAGTTCGTCTCCAACGTCCTGCCCACGACCATCGGCGGCGACGTCCTGCGGGTCAGCCGGCTGTCGCGCGACACGGGCGAGACGCCGGGCACCTTCGCGTCGGTCGTGCTCGAGCGCCTGACCGGCTGGCTGGTGCTCCCGGTCATCACGATCGTCGGCTTCGCCGTCAACCCCGGCCTCCGCCACCTCGGGACGGCCACCCGGGTCGCCCTCTCACTGGCCCTCGGCACGCTCGTCCTGCTCGTCGCCGTCCTCCTCGCCGCCGGCAGCCCCCGGCTCGGCGGGCGGTTCGCCGCCCGGGCCGGCTGGCAGCGGTTCGTGGGCGCCGTCCACCTCGGCGTCGACCGCCTGCGCCGGCGGCCGGCCGCGGCGGCCAACGTGCTCGTCGCCGGGTTCGCCTACCAGCTCGCCCTCGTGCTCGCCGCCGTGGCGGCGGCCCAGGCGCTGGGCCTGCGCCCGGCGGGGCTGACCGCCCTGCTGGCGTTCTTCCCGGCCGTGCTCATCGCCCAGGTGCTGCCCATCTCGATGTCGGGCCTGGGGGTGCGCGAGGGCGCGTTCGTCCTGTTCCTCACGCCGCTCGGCGTGGCGACCGACGAGGCGATCGCCCTCGGGCTGCTGCTCTACCTGCTCAACCTGGCCGTCAGCCTGCTCGGGGCGCCGGCCTTCGCCGCCGGCGGGCGGCCCCGCCCGAGCGTGGCGGCATGACGGCCGACCCCACGGTCTCCGAGGGCGCAGCGCCGCCGGCGCCGGGCGCGGCGACCGGGCCCGACGCCCCACCGCCCGAGCCGGCACCGGCCGCCACCGCGGCGACGGTCGGCGTGCGGTGGTGGCGCGAGGTCGTCTACGTCGTCCTCGTCTACCTGGCCTACTCGCTCGTGCGGAACCAGTTCGGCTCGGGCGGCAGCAGCATCGACCCGGCCCCGGCGTTCCACCACGGCGAGGCCGTCATCCAGCTGCAGCGCAACATCGGGCTCTACTTCGAGGACCGGCTCCAGCGGTGGTACCTCGACCTGCCGGGCCACGGGCTGATCCGGTTCTGGAACGTCTACTACGGCGTGCTGCACTTCGTCGTGACCGCCTTCGCGCTCGTCTGGATGTACCGGCGGGCGCCAGCCCGCTACCGGCTGTGGCGCAACACGCTGGCCGTCACCACCCTGCTGGCGCTCGTGGGCTTCGCCAGCTTCTCGCTCATGCCACCGCGCCTGCTCGACGACCCGGGCAAGTTCGGTGGGTGCCAGGTCTACGCGGACGCCACCCCTGACGAGCTCGCCGCCCGGGGCGTCGAGGCGGCCGGCGACCCGCCGTGCGACGAGTTCGGCTTCGTCGACACCATCGCCGTCTACGGCGGCTGGGCGTCGTTCGGCAGCGACGAGATGGCCGCGGTGTCCAACCAGTACGCGGCCATGCCGAGCATGCACATCGGCTGGTCGACGTGGTGCACGCTCGTGTTCGTGCCGATGGTCCGGCGGCGGTGGCTGAAGGGGCTCGCCGTCGCCTACCCGGTGCTGACCCTCTTCTGCATCGTCGTCACGGCCAACCACTACTGGATCGACGGGGTGGGCGGGCTCGCCTGCCTCGGCCTCGGCTTCCTGCTGGCCCGCACCGCGACCCGCTGGTGGGAGGCCCGGCGCGGCGTCGCCGCGATCGCCTGACCGGCGGCTCGGGACGGTGCCGGCCGCACCCGCCGGCGGTGCGGGCCAGGTCCAGGTGGGCGACACTGGACCGTGTGACCGGTCCCGTGGCGTCGGCCCGGGCGGCGTTCGCCCGCCAGGCGTGGGGTGACGCCCACGCGCTGCTGTCCGCCGCCGCCCCGGACCTCGGGCCCGAGGACCTCGAGCGCCTCGCCGTCGCCGCCTACCTGGTCGGGCTGGACGACGAGAGCACCGCGGCCTGGGAGCGGGCGCACGGTGCCTGGGCCCGCCTCGGCGAGGCCGACCGGGCGGCGCGCTGCGCGGGCTGGCTGGGCCTGGGGCTGCTGCTCCGCGGGGAGGTGGCCCGGGCGGGCGGGTGGTTCGCCCGGGCCACCCGGTTGCTGGACGAGGCGGGGCTGGACAGCGCCTCCCGCGGCTACCTGCAGGTCCCGGCGGCGCTGGAGGCGCTGGAGCGCGGCGACGTGGCGGCCGCGGAGGACCTGGCCGACGCGGCCGTGGCGACCGCCCGGCGCTTCGACGACCCCGACCTGCTCGCCCTCGGGGTCCTCACCCGCGGCGAGGCCGCGCTGGCACGGGGCGACACCGCCACCGGCATGCGCCTCCTGGACGAGGTGATGGTGGCGGTCACCGCCGGCGAGGTGGCCCCGGTGCCGGCGGGGATCGTCTACTGCGCGGTCGTCGACGCCTGCATGCGGGTCTCGGACCTCCGTCGGGCGGCCGAGTGGACCGGCGCCTTCGGCAGCTGGTGCGCGGCCCAGCCCGACCTCGTCCCCTACCGGGGGCAGTGCCTCGTCCACCGCTCGCAGGTGCTGCAGGCCCGTGGCGACTGGGCGGCGGCGGAGGAGGCGGCCGAGCGGGCGACCCACCACCTGGCCGAGCCGGCGCACCCCGCGCTCGGGCTCGCGCTCTACCAGCGGGGCGAGCTGCACCGGCTGCGGGGCGAGGCCACGGCGGCCGAGCGGGCCTACCGGGCCGCGAGCGCGCACGGGCGGGAGCCCGCCCCCGGCCTGGCGCTGCTGCGACTCGGGCAGGGCCGGGTGGCGGCCGCGGTCGCCGCCGTCCGCCGGATGGTCGACGAGGGCCGGGGCCAGCTCGGACACCCGCAGGTCCTCGCCGCCGCGGTGGACGTCCTGCTGGCCGCCGGCGACGTCGCCGCGGCCCGCGCCGCGGCCGACGAGCTCGCCGGCCTCGCCGGCACCCGCGAGCTGCCGCTGCTCGACGCCCTCGCCGCCGCCGCGACGGGCGCGGTCCTCCTCGCCGAGGGCGAGCCGGTGGCCGCGCTCCCCCGGCTGCGGGGGGCCTGCGCCGGCTGGCGGGCGCTGGACGTGCCCTACGAGGAGGCGCGGGCCCGCCTGCAGGTGGGCCTCGCCTGCCGGGCGCTCGGTGACACGGACGCCGCCGACCTGGAGATCGGTGCCGCCCGGGCCACGTTCGAGCGGCTCGCCGCCCGGCCCGACCTGGCCCGGCTCGACCGCCTGACGGCCGGGGGCCGGCCGGGCGCCGGCACGCTGACCGCCCGCGAGCGCGAGGTCCTGCGGCTGGTCGCCACCGGTCGGACCAACCGCGAGATCGCGTCGGCGCTCGTCATCAGCGAGCACACCGTCGGGCGCCACCTCCAGAACATCTTCGCCAAGCTCGGCCTCTCGTCCCGGGCGGCGGCCACCGCCTACGCGTACGAGCACGACCTGGCCTGAGGGAGCCGCCTGCCCGGCCGCGTGGTGGGAACGCACCACGCGCCGGCGGGCCGCGGATGGCGGATCCGGTCGATGTGGCGCGCCCGGCACGGGCGTACGGTGCGATGGCACGCCGCGCACCCGACCGAGCCAGGAGGCCGCCATGCCGAGCCAGCAGACCGAGGGGACGCCGCGGGTGGCGGAGGTCGAGCGACCGGGCACCGCGCCCGGCGGCGGGACCACCGGCGCGCCCGGGGCCGGCCGGAGACCGACGTCGGCGGCAGAGGTCCTCGACCGGGTGGCGACGCTCGCGCCCGCCATCGCCGCCCGCGCCGCCGAGGTCGAGGCCGCCCGCCGGCTGCCGCCCGACCTGCTCGACGAGCTGGTCGCGGCCGGGTGCTTCCGTGTGGCGCGGCCCGACACCCACGGCGGCATCGGGGCCGACCTGCCCGACGTGCTGCGGGTGTTCGAGGCCGTCGCCCGGGCCGACGCCTCGGTCGGCTGGACGGTCATGATCGGCGCGGGCTCGTGGGTCGACCTGGCCGGGCTCCCCCGGGCCGCCTTCGACGCGCTGTTCCCCGCCGACCGGGAGGTCATCACCGCGGGCGCGTTCAACCCGACCGGCACGATCACCCCCGCGCCCGGCGGCTACCGGGTGACCGGGCGGTGGGGCTTCGTCAGCGGCTGCCAGCACGCCGACTGGATCTACGTCAACAGCGTCGAGGGGATCGAGGACGGCGTGCCGCGGCTCCGGATGGCCGTGTTCCCGCCCGACGAGGTGGAGATCGAGGACACCTGGGACGTGTCCGGGCTGTCCGGCACCGGGAGCCACCACGTCCACCTCGACGACGCCGCCGTGCCCGCCGACATGACGGTCGTGCCGCTGACCGGCGAGCCGTGCGTCGACACGCCGATCGCCCGCATCCCGGTCCCGAGCCTCGTCGCGCTGGCCGTCGCCAGCGTCGCCACCGGCATCGCCCAGGGCGCCCTCGACGACGTCGTCGACCTCGCCCTGAGCAAGGTCCCCCTGCTCAGCCACGGGACGCTCGCCACCGACCCGCTGTTCCAGGCCGAGCTGGCCACGGCGGACACCGAGCTGCGCGCGGCCCGGGCCCTGGTCGACGAGTGCGCCCGGGCGGCCTGGGCCACGGCGTCGGCCCGAGAGCCCTTCACGGAGCGGGACCGGGCCCGCACGCGGGCCGCAGCGGCCTGGGCCACCGACCGGGCCGCCGCCGTGGCCGGCACCGCCTACCGGGCGGGCGGCGGGTCGTCGATCTACGCGGACAGCCCGCTGCAGCGCCGCCGGCGCGACGTCGAGGCCGTGACCCAGCACTTCATCGTCAAGCGGGGCACGATGCGGACGGCCGGCGGGGTGCTCGCCGGTCAGGGCATCGACGCCATGGTCTTCTGACGCCCCGCCGGGTCAGGGGCTGGCCGTGCCCACCGCGCTGCGGGCGTGGCCCCAGTAGACGGGGACGCCGTGGTACTCGGCCGTGGCCAGCACCTGCTCCGTGCCGCCCGGCCACCAGGTGAGGCGCAGGTCGCCGACGGCGCCGGCCGGCTCGAACCGGAGCCAGGCGACCGGGGCGTCGGGCGTGGCCCGCTCGCCCGCCCGGCGGAGCGCGGCCCGCAGGCGGTCGCGGGAGGGGCCGTCGACGTACTGCCAGACGATCGTGTGGGCGACGACGGTGGCGACGCCCTCGACCGGCTCGGCCAGGCGGGCCTCGGCCCACGCGCCGAGGTCGGCGGCGTCGACCGGGGCCGGCACCCGCGCGGCGACGGCGAACGCGGCCTCGAGGCGGGCCAGCCGGTCGACCTGGTCGGGCCAGAGGAAGGAGCGCAGCCGCAGGCGCCCGTCCTCGGTGCCGACGTCGATGGGGTTGCGGTCGCAGCCGGCCCGCTCGGCGACCTCGACCGGCCCGCCGAGGTCGGGCAGCGGGCCGCCGCCGACCGGCTGCCAGGCGCCCTCGAAGCGCACGGGGCTGTCGGGGTCGCCGAGGCAGGTCTCGCCGGTGTCGTACCAGTAGCGGTCCCAGCGCAGGTTCAGCCCGGCGCTGGCGCCCAGCTCGAGCACCCGCAGCGGCAGGCCCGAGCGCCGGGCCACGAGGGCGTAGCCGGGGGCGAGCACGGCCGAGCGCCCGACCTCGTTGGTCTGCACGCCCTCGTCCAGCCGGTCCTCGATGGCCGGCCGCAGCTCGGCCACGGTGGCGAGGAAGTCGGCCACCAGGCCCGGGCCGGGGCGGCCACCGGCCGAGGGGTAGTGGGCGGCGAGCGCCGGGGCCCGCCCCTCGAGCACCAACCGGTGCACCGCGCCGAGGAAGCGCAGCGCCAGCGCGGAGGCCAGCGGCTCGCCGGCCCGGGGACCGAGCACCTTGGCGCACACGCCGCCGGCCTCGACGTCGGCGGCGATGCCGGCGAGGAGCTCGGCGTAGAGCGAGGAACCGGCCCGTGCGCACGCCCGACGCTGGTGGTCGAGCGTGTCGGCGAGCGGCAACGACCGGGGGCGGGTCACGGCCCCTCTCCTACCACCGCACCCGCCGGCATGGGCAGTCCACGGTCGGGACAGGTACCGTGGGGTGGCTGCTCGGGGCCGTCGCGCCTCCACTCGTCCACCGTCACCGGAGCCGCCTGCATGCTCCTCGAGTCGATCCAGAACCCGGCAGATCTGCGCGATCTGACCTACGACCAGCTCGAACGCCTGGCGCGCGAGATCCGTGAGCGCATCGTCGAGGCCGTCTCGGCCAACGGCGGGCACCTGGGCTCGAACCTGGGCGTCGTCGAGCTGACCATCGCGATGCACCGGGTGTTCGACTCGCCCCGTGACGTCCTGCTGTGGGACACCGGCCACCAGGCCTACGTCCACAAGATGCTCACCGGGCGCAGCAAGGCGTTCGCGACGCTGCGCCAGGCCGGCGGGCTGTCGGGCTACCCGTCCCGCGCCGAGTCGGAGCACGACTGGGTCGAGAACAGCCACGCCTCGACGATCCTCTGCTACGCCCACGGCCTGTCCGAGGCCTTCAAGCTGCAGGGCGTCGACGACCGCCGGATCGTGGCGGTCATCGGCGACGGCTCGCTGACCGGCGGCATGGCCTTCGAGGGCCTCAACAACCTGGGCCACTCCGGCAGCCGGGCGGTCATCATCCTCAACGACAACGGCCGCAGCTACGCACCGACCGTCTCCAAGCTGGGCGAGAGCCTCAGCCGCCTGCGCCTCAACCCGAGCTACGTCCGCAACCGGGCCCGGCTCGACAAGCTGCTCAGCGAGGTGCCGCTCGTCGGCGAGCACCTCGAGCGGGGCATGGACGGCGCCCTCGCCGCGCTGCGCGAGATCTTCGAGCCGCCGGCGTTCTTCGAGATGCTGGGCGTGCGCTACACGGGCCCCTTCGACGGCCACGACATCCCCGGCCTCGAGCGGGCGCTCCGGAACGCCAGCGAGTTCGACGGGCCCATCGTCGTCCACGTGCTCACCCAGAAGGGCCGGGGCTACGCGCCGGCCGAGAACGACCCGATCAAGCGCCTGCACGACACCTCCGAGGCCAAGCCCGGCAGCTACACGGCGGCGTTCACCGAGGCGATCATCAAGGAGGCCGAGCACCGGCCCGAGGTGGTGGCCATCACCGCCGCCATGCCCGACTCGACCGGGCTGCTGCCGTTCAAGGAGCGGTTCCCCGACCGGTTCTTCGACGTCGGCATCGCCGAGCAGCACGCCGTCACCGCGGCGGCCGGCATGGCCATGGGCGGCCTGCGCCCCGTGGTCGCCATCTACTCGACCTTCCTCACCCGGGCCTTCGACCAGGTCAACCTCGACGTCGCCCTCCACGGCCAGCCGGTCGTGTTCTGCCTCGACCGGGCCGGCATCACCGGCGACGACGGCGCCAGCCACCACGGCGTCCTCGACATGGTGCTGCTCTCGAAGGTGCCGGGCATGACGATCTTCGCCCCGTCCTCGTACCGCGAGCTGGGCGTCATGCTGCACGACGCCCTCGAGCTGTGCACCGACGGGCCGGCGGTCATCCGCTGGCCGAAGACGATGCCGCCCGAGGACGACCCGCTGGACGAGGTCGGCTCCGGCCTGTCGGCGCGCAAGGTGCGGAACGGCCGCGACGTGTGCCTGCTCGCGGTGGGCAAGATGCTCGCCGCCGCCCGCGAGGCCGCCGAGCTGCTGGCGGCCGAGGGGATCGAGGCGACGGTGTGGGACGTGCGGGTGGCGAAGCCGCTCGACGAGGTCATGCTCGACGACGCCGCCGAGCACCCGGCGGTGGTCACGATCGAGGACGGCTACCGCGAGGGCGGCATCGGCACGGCCATCGCCACCCGGCTGGCCGAGCGGGCCGGGGGCACGCTGCCCCGCGTCTCCGTGCTGGGCGTCCCGGTGCAGTTCGTGCCGCACGGCAAGCCGGACGACATCCTCGCCTCGTTCGGCCTCGACGGCCCCGGCGTCGCCGCCGCGGCCCGGTCGCTCCTCGACCGCCCGGCCTGACCGGCGTCCGCCGGTCCGGCCCGGTCGCGCTCGCCCGGCTCGCCCCGGCGCGCCGTCGCCAGCGCGGAACCGGCGTCCCTCGCCGCCGCATCGCCGCGTGAGCGACGCCAGGACGTCCGGGGGTCCGGCCACGGCCCGAGCCCCGGTGAACTGGCGTCCCTCCGCCCCACATCCCCATACGAGCGACGCCGGATCGAGCGCAGGTGGGCTGCACCCCCGCCCGACGCGCTCTGGCGTCGCTCACCGGCACATCCGCAGGTGGGGACGCCGGAACGGGCGGGGGTGGGCTGCGCCGCCCCGCCCGACCCCGAGCGGACCCGGGGTGAGACGCGACAAGGCCCGGACCGGGTGTACCGGCCCGGGCCTCTCCCCCTGGTCGCCCCCAGCAGAACAGAGGTCACCGTAGCTGAGCTCGGTGTCGCTTGTCACAAGTAGTTATCGACACTCGCGTCCAAAAGGTCACGGGTGCCGGCGAAAAAATCCACCGATCAGGTGTAGTAGGGGTTCTCGCCCAGGCTGTGGTCGGTGACGTCGATGACCTCGCTGACCTCGGGGATGGCCTCGGTGATCGCCCGGGCGATGCCCTCGCGCAGCGTCATCGCCGACACCGCGCAGCCCTGGCAGCCGCCGCCCATGGTGACGAACACCTTGTCGCCCTCGACCCGGTCGAGCTGGGCGAAGCCGCCGTGCATGGCCAGAGCCGGGTTGATGCGGCCGTCCAGCAGCTGGCGGACCTTGTCCTCGATCGAGCCGGTGAGCTCGATGTTCCCGGCGGACAGCGGGTCGGGCCGGTTGGGGTTGCGGAGGACGAGCCCCGCCTGCGCGCCGGTCCTCGGCACGTCGAGCGTGGCGCCCCGCAGGGCGTCGACGCTGTCGACGGGGACGATGACCGGCAGGTCGCCCTGGTGCTCGACCACGTCACCCGCGGCCTCGTCGGCGGAGGCGACCCGGTCGAAGGTCAGGTCGTAGGTGTACTCCACGCCCCGAACGCCCGTGACCTCGATGCGGAGCCCCAGCGACTCGGGATCGTCCTCCTGGGCGCGCAGCTCGAGGATCTTCTCGCGCGCCGCTTCGGTGACGGTCAGGACCATGGGGTCAGGCTACCGGCGGTGACCGTCCGTCCCCGCCCCGCTCAGATGGCGAGCCCCCGGGACTCGGCCTCCTCGGCCAGCTCGAGCCAGCGCTCCTCGGCCGCGGCCAGCTCGGCGGCGACGGTCGCCAGCTCCTCGGTGACCCGGGTCAGGGCGGCGTGGTCGCCGGCGGCCTCGGCCAGCTCGGCCTCCAGGGCGGCGTGGCGCTCCCCCAGCCGCCGGATCTCGGCGTCGACCTGGCGCAGCAGGTGCCGCAGCGTGCTCGGCGACCGCCCCTTGCGCTCGCGGGCCGGGCGCGACCCGGCCGTGCCGGCACCACCCCCGCGCCGGCCGTCGGCGCGCCCGCCCGGCCTGTCGCCCTCCCCCGGCCGCGGCGCCGGCCCGGCCCGGCCCCGGCGACGGGACCGGCGGCGCTGCTCCTCGTACGCCGCGTAGCCGCCCGGCACCCTGCCGACCCGCGACGGCCGCCCCGGCCCCTGGGGCTCGACCACGACGACGTCCTCGATCGTGCGCTCGAGGAACGCCCGGTCGTGGCTCACCACGACCAGCGTCCCCGGCCAGTCGTCGAGCAGGTCCTCGAGGGCGCGCAGGGTGTCGAGGTCGAGGTCGTTGGTCGGCTCGTCCAGCAGCAGGACGTTGGGCGCCGACCGGAGCACGAGCGCCAGCTGCAGCCGCCGCCGCTCGCCGCCGGACAGCAGCCGCACGGGCGCGAACTGGGCGTCGGTGTCGAACCACAGCCGCTCGAGCAGGGCGGCGTCGCTCCAGTCGGGCTGGCGGGTGGGGCCGGCCACGACGTCGCGCACCCGGGCGTCCGGCGGCAGCTCGACGCCCCGCTGGTCGTAGTAGCCGATCCGCACGGTCGAGCCCCGCACGACCCGGCCCGAGCGGGGCTCCCGGCGCCCGGCGATCAGGTCGAGCAGCGTCGACTTCCCGCTCCCGTTGACGCCCACGACGCCGAGGCGCTCGCCCGGGCCGAGCAGCAGGTCGACGTGCTCGAACAGCGGCGGCCCGTCGCCGTGGCCGTCGGTGACGTCGTGCAGCTCGACCACCGTCTCGCCGAGGCGGGGCGTGCGGACCAGCTCGGCCAGCGGCAGGTCGCCGGCCCGGGCCGGCTCGGGGCCGCGCCCCTCGACGATCGCCCGGGCGGCGGCGACGTCGGCCTTGGGCTTGCGGGTCCGGGCCGGGGCGCCCCGCCGCAGCCAGGCCAGCTCGGCCCGGGCGAGGTTGCGCCGCTTGTGCTCGGCCTCCGCCTCCCGCTGGGCCCGCTCGGCCCGGGCCTCCAGGTAGGAGGCGTAGCCGCCCTCGTGCACGTGGGCGGCGCCCCGGTCGAGCTCGAGGATGCGGGTGGTCAGGCGGTCGAGCACGTGGCGGTCGTGGGTGACCAGCACGAGCCCGCCCCGGAAGGCGTCGAGGCGGTCCTCCAGCCAGGCGATGGCGTCGAGGTCGAGGTGGTTCGTCGGCTCGTCGAGGACGAGCAGGTCGCTCTCGGTGCCCTCCCCCAGCGCCACCAGCGTCCGGGCCAGGGCGACCCGCTTGGCCTGCCCGCCCGACAGGCGGTCGACCGGCGTGCCCGCCACGTCCGACAGGCCGAGGCGGTCGAGCACCGCCGCGCCCTCCCAGCCCCCGCCGACGACGTCGGCGACGGTGCCGTCGGGCAGCGTCGCCTGCTGGTCGAGGGCGACGACCCTCGCCCCCCGCCCCCGGCGCACGACGCCGGCGTCGGGCGTGACCGTGCCGGCGAGCACACCGAGCAGGGTCGACTTGCCGGTGCCGTTGATGCCGACCACGCCGAGCCGGTCGCCGCTGGCCACGGTCACCGACAGGTCGGTGAACAGCGGCTTGCCGGGCCGGCTGGCCGACAGTCCCTGGGCGTCGACGAGGATCACGGCTCCGGAACGTACCGGTCGCCGCCGCCGGTGCCGCACGCCCGCCCCGCCGCCCGCCGGCGTGCCGCGACCGGCGGGCACCGCCGCACTAGCGTCGTCGGCCCATGCCCAGCGACGGCATCCTCTCCGGACCCCTCGACCTCGACGGACCCCGCCGCCGGCCGCCCAGCTACCCGACGGTCGAAGGCCGACCCGGGCTCGAGGTGCTGCACCGCGCCACCGGCGTCGAGGGCACCGTGATCGGCTTCGAGCACGGGGGCGTCGCCATCCGCGACCGGCACACGGGCAGGCGGCGCCTGGTGCGGGCCGATCCCGGCGGGTTCCGGGTGCAGGGGCGCAACGTCACCCTCGTCCCGCCCCGGGCGCCCCGCCCGCAGCGGCCGGCCCGCACGGCCTCGGGCTCGCGAGCGGTGGCCGGGCTCCGGCCCCGGGTGGCGCGGGCCAGCCGCATCCTCGTCGAGGGCATCCACGACGCCGAGCTGGTCGAGAAGGTGTGGGGCGACGACCTGCGCGTCGAGGGGGTCGTCGTCGAGCAGCTGGAGGGCATGGACCACCTCGACCGGGTGGTCGCCGAGTTCCGCCCCGGCCCCGGCCGCCGCCTCGGCGTCCTGCTCGACCACCTGGTCGACGGGTCGAAGGAGGCCCGGATGGCCGCCGCGGTGCGCCATCCCCACGTGCTCGTCACCGGCACGCCGTTCGTGGACGTCTGGCAGGCGGTGCGCCCCAGGGCGGCGGGCATCGACGCCTGGCCCGAGGTCCCCCCGGGCGAGCCGTGGAAGGAGGGGGTGCTCGCCCGGCTCGGCGTCCGGGCCACGCCGGGCGAGTTCTGGCGGACCCTGCTGGGGCGCGTGACCAGCTACGCCGACCTGGAGCCGGCGCTGGTGGGGGCCGTCGAGCAGCTCATCGACTTCGTCACCGCCCCCGACGGCTGAGCCAGGTCACGGACGTCCAAGCGCGGCGCCCGCGCCGCCCGTACCGTGGCCGCCATGACGACGGGCTCGGCGCCCGGTGCGGCGCCCACCGAGCCGGCACCGCCGGAGGAGACGGCCGAGGTGATCGGCGGCCTGCTGTTCGGGTTCTTCCCCGCTCAGGTCCTGCACGTGGCCGCGGCCTTCGACCTGGTCGACCACCTCGCCGAGGGCCCGCGCGCCGTCGAGGACCTCGCTCGGGCCACGGGCACCCATGCGCCGTCGCTGCACCGGGTGCTGCGGGCGCTCGCCTGCTTCGAGGTGCTCGACGAGGTGGCACCCGGCACCTACGGGCGGGGCCGCCACGCGGGCGCCCTGGCGACCGACGGGCCGGCCTCCATGCTCCACCTCGTCCGGCTGTTCGCGGGGCGCGAGGTGTGGCGGTCGTGGGGCGAGCTGGTCGAGACGGTCCGGACGGGGGTGCCGGCGTGGGACCTCGTGACCGGGACCTCGGCCGTCGAGGGCCTGGCCGCCGACCCCGACCTGCAGGCCGACTTCAACCGGGCCATGGCCGAGGGCACCCGCCGGGCGGCCCCCGGCGTCGCCGCCGCGGGCGGGTTCGAGCGGTTCTCGTCGGTCGTCGACGTCGGCGGCGGGGACGGCACGCTGCTCGCCGCGGTGCTGACCGCCCACCCCCACCTCCGGGGCACCGTGTTCGACACGCCCGACGGGGCGCGCGAGGCGGAGCGGGCGCTGGCGGGTGCCGGCGTGGCCGACCGAGCGACGGTGGCGACGGGCGACTTCTTCGAGGCCGTGCCGCCCGGGGCGGACGCCTACCTGGTCAAGAGCGTCGTCCACGACTGGGACGACGAGCGGGCAACGCTGCTGCTGCGCCGGGTGCGGGAGGCGGCGCGCCCCGACAGCGTGCTGCTGGTGGTCGAGCCGCTGATGCCGCCCACGCTGGCGGGGCGCCCGGACGCCCTGGCGATGGTGATGAGCGACGTCAACATGCTGGTGTGGACCACGGGCCGCGCCCGCACCGAGGCCGAGCTCGGCCAGGTGATCACGGGCGCCGGGTTCGACGTGCGCTCGGTGACGCCGGCGCCGGGGTCGACCTACAGCGTCGTCGAGGCCGTCCCCCGGCCGGGCAGCTGACCGGCGGCGGCCCGCAGCGCCCGCTCGAGCAGGGCGGCGTCGCCCAAGCGCCGCTTCAGCTCGCGCTCCAGCCCGGCGATCGGGTGCAGGTTCTGCGGGGCGCGGGGATCGTTGTGGGGCTGGCTGGCGAACCGGGGCAGCGTCGCCGCCACGACGTCGGCCCGGGCGACCGCCTCGACGAGGGCCAGGTCGCCGGGGGCCTCGCAGCGCACGACCCCCCACCAGGCGTGCGTGGCGGGGCCGGGGAGCCGCAGGTACCACGACCAGCGGTAGCGGTGGCCGCCGACCCGGAACAGCGGCGTGCGCTCCCCCGCGCCGAGGTGCGCGACGACGGGGTGGAGGGCGGGCGGGAGGTACGAGACGTGGTGGGTCTTGATGTAGCCGACGGCACCCGCCACGTGGCGCCGGTCGCCGAGCGGCCCGTCGACGACCAGCAGGTCGTGCGCCCCGCCGGCGGCGACCGCGACCTTGGCCTCGAGGTCGCCACGGGCCCGCCCGAGCGCCTGGCCGACCGGGTCGCCCCCGGCCGGCTCGGGGAGCGGGTGGGGGTGGTAGCAGCCGTGGCGGGTGTCGATGGCGTCGACGCCGGGCGCGGTGGTCAGCAGGCCGCGGCGCACCTCGGCGGCCACGACCTCGGCGCGGCCGTCGCAGCGGACGACGCCGGCCGCCCAGCTGGCGCACACGCCGGTGTGGGCCGTGCCGTCGTCGTCCTCGATCCAGATGCGGGCGTCGATGCGCTGGACGCCGTCGACGAACAGCACGCGGGCCGCCGGCGGCGCCGACGGCCGGACCGGCGCCCAGTCGGCCGGGTCGCGCTCGGCGGTCAGGTCGACCTGGGCCTCGGTGTCGCCGAGGGCGGCGGCGTCGACGGGGCCGCCGTAGTCGGGCGCCCAGGTCTCGACGGAGAACCTCACCGCCGCCTCCCGGCGCCCGGTCGGCCGGCCCGGGCGCGAGGTCCGACGTCCACCGCCGCACCCGTCACTGCTCCACCCGCTCGATCGTGGCCGACCCGCCGACCTTGCGGACCTCGAAGCGCACCGGCAGGCGCTCGGCCAGCTCGCGGACGTGGGTGACGATGCCCACCACCCGGCCCCGGGCGCCCAGGTCGTCGAGGGCGGCGGCGACGACGTCGAGCGTGTCGGGGTCGAGGGTGCCGAAGCCCTCGTCGAGGAACAGCGAGTCGAGCCGTGCCGCCCCCGCCGCCGCCAGGCTCGCCACCTGGTCGGCGAGGGCGAGCGCCAGGGCCAGCGAGGCGAGGAAGGTCTCGCCGCCCGACAGCGTCCGGGCCGAGCGGACCTGGGAGGCGTTGGTGTGGTCGACGACGCCGAAGCCGCCGGAGCGGGGGTCGACGGCCAGGGCGTAGGCGCCGCCGCTCAGCTCGGCCAGGCGCTCGGAGGCGCCCTCGACGAGCTGGTGGAGCGCCTCGTCGAGCAGCCACTTCTCGAACCGGTTGGCGGCGAGGTGGCTGGCGAGGGCGTCGGCCACCTGCTGGGCCTCGCGGGCGGCGCGCTCCTCGGCCCGCAGCTGCTCGGCCAGCGCGAGCTGCTCGTCGAGGCGGTCGAGCTCGGCCCGGGCGCGGGCGTGGGCGGCCGCCACGGCCTCGCCCGGCCAGGCGCCGGGGCGCACCTCGTCGACGCCGGCCTCACGGGCGACGGCCGCGAGCTCCTCCACCAGGGCCGCCGCCTCGGCCCGGGCCTCGTCCGCCGCCCGCAGGTGCCCGTCCCGGGCCTCGGCGACCGCGGGCGCGGTGGCCCGGGCCCACTCGACGAGCGCCTGCCAGTCGGCGGCCAGGTCGCGCCGCTCGGCCGGCGGCGGGCCGAGGGCGGCGACCGAGTCGCGGGCCCGGTCGAACGACCGGCGGGCCTCGGCCTCGCGGGCGGCGAGCGCCTCGCGCCGGCGGGCGACCTCCTGACCGGCGCGGCGGGCGTCGCGCTCGGCCCGGCGGGCCGCGTCGAGCGCCTTCTCGGCGTCGCCGACCGCCTCGAGGTCGCGGGCCACCTCCTCGGGTGACGGCGCGCCCGCCAGCCGCTCGTCCACCTCGGCCAGCTCGGCCCGGACGGCGTCGAGCTTGGCCTCGACGCGCGCCTGGTGGGTCGTCGCCTCCTCCAGCGCCCGGCGGGCGGCCGCGACGGCCGCCTCGGCCTCGGCCACGGCCGCGCTGGCCCGGTCGAGGTCGACGGGCGGGGCGTGGGCGGGCAGCTCGGCGACCTGCTGGCCGCACACCGGGCACGCCTCGCCGACCACCAGCTGGGGCACCAGCGCCTGGGCCTGCAGCGCCACCGAGACCCGCTCGCGCTCGGCCACGGCCGCCCGGTGGGCCTCCTCGGCGTCGGCCAGCCGCCGGCGGGCGGCCTCGACGGCGGCGGCCGCCTCGGCCTCGGCCGCCTCGCCCCGCTCGACGGTCGCGGCCAGGTCGGCCCGCTTCGCGTGGTCGCCGCGCCGGGCCTCGAGCGTGCGGCGGTCCGGCAGCTCGGCCAGGCGGTGCTCGGCCTCCTCGACCGCGGTGGCGGCCTGCTCGGCCAGCTCGGCGCACCGCCGGGCGGCCTCGTCGACCTCGGCCAGCTCGGCGGCCAGCGCGTCGAGGCCCGGGGGCGGGGCCAGGCGCTCGAGCGTCGCCAAGCGCTCGGCCGCCTCGTCGGCCCGGGCCCGGGCGGTGCGCTCGGCCTCGGCGAGGGCGTCGAACCGCGGGCGCTCGTCGGCCAGGCGGCGTTCGAGCTCGCCCAGCCGGTCGGCCCGGGCGGCCGCCTGCTCCCGGGCCTCGGGCGTGGCGCCCGCCAGGTCGGCGAGGCGACCAGCGGCGACGTCGGCCCGGTTGCCGGCCAGCGCGGCCCGCTGGCGGGCGGCCGCCGCGACCTTCTCGTAGAGCCCGAGGTCGAGCAGGCGCACGAGCAGGTCCTGGCGGCTGCGGGGCTTGTCGTGGAGGAAGCGGGCGAACTGCCCCTGGGGCAGCGAGACGCAGGTGGTGAAGTGCTCGAAGCCCAGGCCGAGCAGGCCGGTGACCGCCTCGGTCACCTCGTCGGCCGTGCCGGCGAGCACGTCGTCGCCCCGCTGGAGCCGGGCCTCCTTGGTGGTGGCGCCGCCCGAGCGGGTGGCCCGCACGACCCGCACCGCCGTGTAGGCCTCGTCGTCGACGGTGAAGTCGAGCCGGACCCGGGCCTCGGTCAGGTTCTGGCTGATGACCGGCGCCACCGCCCGCCGGTCGTCGAGGCGGGGGACGGTGCCGTAGAGGGCGAAGGTGAGGGCGTCGATGACGCTCGTCTTGCCCGACCCGGTCGGCCCGACGAGGGCGAACAGCTCGGCGCCCGTCAGGTCGACGACGGTGGGCGACCGGAAGGCCATGAACCCGGCCATCTCGAGGCGGAGCGGCCTCACGGCGCCACCTCGCCGGGGGTGGAGGCCAGCTCGTCGACCAGCTCGTCGAACAGGGCGACGAGGCGCTCGTCGTCGACGTCCCGGGTGGCCAGGTACTCGACGAACAGGTCGTGAGGCGTCCGCCGGAGGCGGTCGGCGTCGGCGGTGCGCCGGGGGCCGTCCGCCTCGGCCTCGCGGGCGGCCAGCACGACCTCGACGGCGTTCGGCAGGCGGGCCCGCACCTCGTCGGCCAGCCCGGCCCGGGCCCGCTCGTCGAGCACGATCCGCAGGTGGTCGCCCGTGGCGCCGGCGTCGCCGTCCCCCTCGGGACCCGCCGGCCCCTCCGCGCCCGCCGCGGCCAGCACCTCGGCCAGCGTCCCCCGCAGCGTGCGCAGGCGGCGGCCCGACCGCAGCGGCACCGCCCGCACCTCGGCCGGCCGACCGGGGCGCAGGGCGACGACGTTGACCTGCGGCTCGTTGGCCGTCTCGCCGAAGTCGAGCTGGAGCGGGGAGCCCGGGTAGTGCAGCGGCGCCGGGCCGGGGAGCTGCTGGGCCCGGTGGAGGTGGCCGAGCGCCACGTACTGGGCCGCCGCCGGGAAGGCGGTGGCCGGGACCCAGTAGTCGAACACCGTGTGGGCGCCGCGCTCGCCGCCGCCGAGCGTGCCGCCCATGACCATGAGGTGGCCGACGACGAGGTTGACGGTGTCGGCCCGGAACCCGGCGGTGAGCGCCCGGACGATGCGGGCCACCCGGTCGGCGTAGGCGGCGTGGGCGTCGGCGGCGTCGCCGGCGAGCAGCAGGTCGGCCCGGACGACGTAGCGCTGCGACGGGAACGGCAGCAGCGCGACCTGCGCCGGCTCGCCGTCGACGTCGAGCTCGAGCACGCCGCCCTCCCCCGGCGGCCGGATGGCCGCGGCGACGTGGATGCCGCTGGCCTCGGACAGCGGGGCCACGGCCGCCAGCCGCTGCGCCGAGTCGTGGTTGCCGGCCACGACGACGACCGGGCGACCGCCCGCGGCCAGGTCGAGCAGGGCCCGGTAGACGATGCGCTCGGCCTCGGGCGAGGGGCTGGCCGTGTCGAACAGGTCGCCGGCCACCACGACGAGGTCGACCGACTCGCGCTCGGCGACCGCGGCGATCTCGGCCAGGACGGCCTGGTGCTCGGCGGCCCGCGACCGGCCCCGGACGGCCTTGCCGACGTGCCAGTCGGCCGTGTGCAGCAGCTTCACCGCGACACCCCCGCCACGCTCACGGCTCCGGGAAGCCGGCGAACGGGTCGTCGGCCGGCTCGGTCGGGGCGGCGCCGTCGGCACCGCCGGCGGGTGCCGGCGGGGGCTCGCCGGCCTCGCTGGCCCGGGTGGCCCACGCCGGGAACGGGAACTGGACGACGAGCGGGATCGGCAGCTCGGGCTGGGAGACGATCATCGTGCCAGGCTTGACGATCGTGGCCCGCTGGCGCTGGGCGGGCGGCAGGAAGCCGTACTCGCCCCGGGTCGCCTCGGCGGCGTCGAGCCGGCCCACGACGCGGATGGCCGAGTTGGCCACGATGCGCCGCTCGACCTCGCTGGCCGTCTGCTGGGCGCCGATGAGCACGATGCCGAGCGACCGGCCCCGCTCGGCGACGTCGAGCAGGATCTCCTTGATCGGGCTGAAGCCCTCGCGGGGCGCGTACTTGTTCAGCTCGTCGAGCACGACGAACTGCAGCGGCCGTGCCTGGCCCGAGCGCTCCTTGCGCCGGAAGGCCTGGCCGAGGACGACGCCGACGACGAAGCGCTTGGCCCGGTCGTTCAGGTTGTGCATGTCGACGACCGTCACCTGGGCGCGCTCGAGGTCGACCCGGTGGGCCTCGGGCCGGGGGACGTCGGCCCGGACGAGGTGGCGCACGTGCGGGCGGGCCCCGTGCAGCCGGCGCAGGAAGGCGTTGACGGTGCCGGCGCCGATGGCCCGCCCCGCCCACTGGTCGGGCCCGTCGGGGTCGACCTTGTCGTCGATCAGGTCGACGAGCTCGTCGAACGTGCGCACCACCCGGCCGTCGATCGCCACCGCGCCGTCGCCCACCGGCTCGTACGAGCGCCGCAGCTGGGCCACGACGTTGTGGACGACCATGGCGTACTGCTGGCGGTCGTCCTCGGCGTCGGCGAAGAGGAAGGGCAGCAGCTCGTCGCGGCAGAGGTCCTCGATCGTCCAGAAGAACGAGGTGACGTCGCGCTGGCGGGAGGCGACGTCGGGGCTGGCGTTGGGGTCGTCGCGCACCGGCGGCGCGAAGAAGGCGACCGACCCGAACGGCCCGGCCGGCAGCCCCAGGCGGCGGTAGAGCTCGGGCTGGTCGTCGGCCAGCGCGACGTTCGGCTTGTCGAGGAAGAGGAGGTCCTCGCCCTTGACGTTGAAGATCAGCGCCTTGGTGTTGGCCGCCTCGGCCCCGAGGACCCCGGAGTGGAAGAGGCTGTAGAGCAGGAAGGTGGCGTAGGTGGTCTTGGTGGCGACGCCCGAGACGCCGCTGATGTTCACGTGCGCGCCCCGGGTGCCGTCGAGGAACTCGAGGTTGAGGTAGAAGGGCTCCTCGTCGCGGGACAGCCCGGCGGGCAGCAGGCTGCGCATCTGGCTGAAGAGCAGGGCGTCCTCCCGCTCGGCCCCGGTGGCCTTGCGCACCGGCTCGCCCGGCAGCGGCGGCACGAAGATCTCGGGGTCGAACCGGGTGGCCATGACCTGCGCCGCCTCGCTGACCCGGGCGGGCAGGACGCCGTCGGCGACGAGGAACACGTCGCTGTCCATCCGGGCCCCCTCGTGGACGGCCCGGACCTGCGACACGACGCCCGAGATGCGGAGCGGCTGGCCGTCGGGCAGCACCCGGTCGACCACGACGACGTCGTCGAGCTGCAGGTAGGAGCCCTCGCCCACCCCGACCCAGAACTCGAGCGGGGTGGACGGCTCGGTGCCGATGACGCGCCCGACGACGGGCGAGGGGGCGTCCCCGGGAGCCGTGCCGTCGGCAGGTGCGTCCATGGCGACCGAACTTATCCACCGGCTGTGACACGCCGGGGCATGGGTCGCCGGCCCGGGCTCAGCCGGGCAGGAACGAGAGGCGCACCTCCCGCCGGGGGTTGTCGACGTTGAGGTCGACGAGGCAGATGCTCTGCCAGGTGCCGAGCACCAGCCGGCCGCCCTCGACCGGCACGGTCGCGTACGGCGGGACGAGCGCCGGCATGACGTGGGTGCGCCCGTGGCCCGGCGACCCGTGGCGGTGGCGCCAGCGGTCGTCGGGGGGCAGCAGGTCCCGCAGCGCCCGCAGCAGGTCCTCCTCGGAGCCGGCGCCGGTCTCGATCAGCGCGACGCCGGCCGTGGCGTGCGGCACGAACACGTGCAGGAGGCCGTCGCCGGCGCCGGCCACGAACGCCTCGCAGTCGCGGGTGATGTCCAGCACGGTCTCGGTCGCGCCGGTCGTGTAGCTGAGCGTCTGGGTGCGCACCGCGCCAGTGTGCGCCGTGCGCACGCCCGCCGCAGCCCCGCCGACGAGGGGTTCGCACCGGCCGCCCGGGGGTCGTAACGTCCGGTCGCATGGGTGATGCGAGGGGACCGGTCTCCACGACGATCGAGGACGGCGTCGCCGTCGTGCGCTTCGACGACGGCAAGGCCAACGTGCTCACCTCGGCCGTCATCGACAGCCTGGACGCCGCGCTCGACCGGGCGCAGGACGAGGCCCGGGCGGTGTGCATCGTCGGGCGGGAGAAGATGTTCTGCGCCGGCTTCGACCTGTCGGTGATGACCGCCGGCCCCGAGGCCGCCCGGGAGCTGGTCGCCCACGGCGGCCGGCTGCTCATGCGCCTCTACGTCCACCCGCAGCCCGTCGTCGTCGCCGTCACCGGGCACGCGCTGGCCGCCGGGGCGCTGCTCGTGCTCACCGCCGACGTGCGCGTCGGCGCCGACGTGCCCGCCAAGATCGGCCTGAACGAGACGTCGATCGGCATGCCGCTGCCGGTGTTCGCCGTGGCGCTGGCCGAGGACCGGCTCGACCGGCGGGCGCTGGTGCCCGCCACGCTCGCCGCCCGGGTCTACGACCCCCACGGCGCCGCCGAGGTCGGCTACCTCGACCGGGTCGTCGCGCCCGAGCAGGTCGAGGCCGAGGCGATCGCCGAGGCCCGGCGCCTGGGCGAGTACGACCGGACCGCCTACGCGCAGACCAAGGAGGTGCTCCGGGGGCCCACCCTGGAACGGGTGCGCGAGACCGGCGCCGCCGACCTGGCCCGCTTCCGGGTGGCCGAGAGCGGCTGACCCCCGGGGGCGATCCGGGCCCGGCCCGGGTAGCGTCGCGGGCGGCGGGCGCGCGACGAGGAGGGCCCGATGGCCGACCCCTGCACCCACCTCGACACCGCCCGCGAGGTGACGCCCTCGGCCGACGGCTGCGAGGACTGCCTGCGCACCGGCGACCGCTGGGTCCACCTGCGGGTCTGCCAGACCTGCGGTCACGTGGGCTGCTGCGACAGCTCGCCCAACCGCCACGCCACCGCGCACTGGCGCGCCCACCCCGACCACCCGCTCGTGCGGTCGTTCGAGCCCGGCGAGGACTGGTGGTGGTGCTACGCGGACCAGGTCGCCTTCGACGTCCCGGGCGCGGCGCCGGCCCCGTCGCACCCCTGACCTGGGGCTTGCCCCCGACGGGCAAAACCTGATCTACTCGGTCGGATTTCAGACTCGCAGGAGGACTCCCCGACGATGACCACCGAGACCTGGGGATTCGAGACCCGGCAGATCCACGCGGGGCAGGTGCCCGACAGCGAGACCTACGCGCGGGCGGTGCCGATCTACCAGACCACGAGCTACACGTTCCGCGACTCGGAGCACGCGGCCAAGCTCTTCGGGCTGGCCGAGGTCGGCAACATCTACACCCGCATCATGAACCCCACCCAGGCCGTGCTCGAGGCCCGGGTGGCGTCGCTGGAGGGCGCGCCCGACACGGCCATCGGCCTGCCCGGCGCGCTGGCCACGGCCAGCGGCCAGTCGGCCGAGACGCTCGCCATCCTCAACCTGGCCCAGGCCGGCGACCACATCGTCTCGTCGACCTCGCTCTACGGCGGCACCTACAACCTGTTCCGCCACACGCTGCCGAAGATGGGCATCGAGGTCACCTTCGTCACCGACCCCGACGACCTCGACGAGTGGCGCCGGGCGGTCCGGCCCAACACCAAGGCCTTCTTCGGCGAGACGATCGGCAACCCCCGCAACGACTTCCTCGACATCGAGGGCGTCGCCGGCGTGGCCCACGAGAACGGCGTGCCGCTCATCGTCGACAACACGGTGGCGACCCCCTGGCTCGTCCGCCCGCTCGAGTGGGGCGCCGACATCGTGGTCCACTCGGCCACCAAGTTCCTCGGGGGCCACGGCAACTCGATCGCCGGTGTCATCGTCGACGGCGGCAGCTTCGACTTCGGCGCCAGCGGCAAGCACCCCGGCTTCACCGAGCCCGACCCCAGCTACCACGGCCTGAAGTACTGGGAGGCGCTCGGGCCCGGCGCCTACATCATCAAGGCCCGGGTCCAGCTGCTGCGCGACATCGGCCCGGCCATCAGCCCCTTCAACGCCTTCCTGCTGCTCCAGGGCATCGAGACCCTGAGCCTGCGGGTCGAGCGGCACAACGACAACGCCCGCAAGGTCGTCGAGTACCTGGCCGACCACCCGCAGGTCCGCAGCGTCCAGTTCGCCGGGCACCCGGACTCGCCCTGGCACGAGCGGGCCGAGCGCCTCGCCCGGGGCCGGGGCTTCGGCTCGGTGCCGGCCTTCGTCATCGAGGGCGGCAAGGAGGCCGGCCAGCGCTTCGTCGAGGCGCTGACCCTGCACAGCCACGTGGCCAACATCGGCGACGTGCGCAGCCTGGCCATCCACCCGGCCACGACCACCCACAGCCAGCTCACCGAGGAGGAGCAGCTCGCCGCGGGCGTCGACCCGGGCCTGGTGCGCCTCTCGGTCGGCCTCGAGTCGATCGACGACATCATCGCCGACCTCGAGCAGGGCTTCGCCGCCGCCAAGGTCTGAGACGGCGGGGCCGGCGAGCCCGACCAGGAGCACGACGAGGGCGTGGGACCGGCCCGCCCGGCCGGTCCCACGCCGCGCCCCGGCGACGGCCGCGCGCCCGACGTGGTTCGATGGGCGCCGGCGTCCGCCCCAGCGAGGAGGGCCCATGGACCGCCTGAGCCCGCTCGACGCGTCGTTCCTCCACGTCGAGGACGACGTGAACCACATGCACATCGGGGCGATCGGGATCTTCGCCGGGCCGCCGCCGGGCATCGACGAGTTCCGCCGCACCCTCGCCGGTCGCCTGCACCGGGTGCCCCGCTACCGCCAGCGCGTCCGCACCGTGCCGCTGGGGCTGGGCCGCCCGGTGTGGGTCGACGACCCCCACTTCCGCCTCGACCACCACGTGCGCCACACCGCGCTGCCCCGGCCGGGCGGCGACGCCGAGCTGCAGCGCCTGGTCGGTCGGGTCATGTCCCAGCGCCTCGACCGCAGCAAGCCGCTGTGGGAGATGTGGGTGGTCGAGGGCCTGGCCGAGGACCGGTGGGCGCTCGTGGCCAAGGTCCACCACTGCCTCGTCGACGGCGTGTCCGGCGCCGAGCTGCTGGCCGTGACCCTCGACCTCGGCCCCGAGCCGCCCCCGGTCGGGGACGACCCCTGGCGGCCCGAGCCTCTCCCCTCGCCCGTCCGCCTGGCCCGCGACGCCGCCGTCGACCTGGCGACCAGCCCCTACGAGCAGGCCCGGGCGGCCGGCGCGGTGCTGCGCCGCCCCGGCCGGCTGGTCGACGCCGCCCGCGAGGTCCTGCGGGGGTCGGTGGCGCTGTCGGGCGTCGTGCGGCCGACGCCGCCCACCAGCCTCAACGGGCCGATCGGCCCCCACCGCCGCTACACCTGGACGGCCCTGCCGCTGGCGGACGCCAAGGCCGTGCGCCGCCGCCACGGCGGCACGCTCAACGACGTCGTGCTGGCGCTGATCACCCGCGGGTTCCGCGACCTGCTGGTGTCCCGGGGCGAGGACGTGGAGGGCCGCGTGCTGCGGTCGCTCGTCCCGGTGTCGGTGCGGCCCCGCGACGACCGCGGCACGGCCGTCGGCGACGGCACCCTGGAGAACCGGGTGTCGGCGATGTTCGCCGAGCTCCCCGTGGGGGCCGACGACCCGGTCGAGCGGCTGGCCGCCATCGGTGCCCAGCTGGCCGACCTCAAGCGGTCGAAGCAGGCGGTGGCCGCCGAGGCCCTCACCTCGCTCGGGGTGTTCGCCCCCGCCATGCTGCTGTCGCTCGGCATGCGGGTCGCCACCCGGGCCGCCCGGCGCATGGGCCAGCTCGACACCGTGACGACCAACGTGCCCGGCCCGCAGTTCCCCCTCTGGTCGTGCGGGCGCCGCCTGCTGCGGGCGCTCCCCTACGTGCCGCTGGCCGCGCCGCTGCGGGTCGGGGTGGCCGTGTTCAGCTACGACGGCGAGCTGGCCTTCGGCGTCACCGCCGACGCCGACACCGCGGACGACGTCGACGTGCTGGCGCAAGGCATCCGGGCCGAGCTCGACGACCTCCTCGCCCACGCCCCGGCGGCCACGCCACCCGCAGCGGGGGCGCCGGCGGCGGGCGTGTCGCCCGCGGCGGCCGTCCCTACGATCGGCGCCGTGAGCACGCCGAAGCTGTACCACAACCCACGCTGCAGCAAGTCCCGGGCCGCCAAGGACCTCCTCGGCGAGCGGGGCGTCGAGGTCGAGGTCGTCGAGTACCTGAAGACGCCGCCGTCGCGCGCCGAGCTGGAGGCGATCGTCGCCGGGCTCGACGGCGACCCCCAGGAGCTGGTGCGGACCAAGGACCCGAAGTTCAAGGCGCTCGGCGTCGACCCCGCCGGCCTGACCGACGCGCAGGCCGTCGTCGACCTCCTGGTCGAGCACCCCGAGGTGATGGAGCGGCCGGTGCTGGTCGTCGACGGCCGGGCGGCGATCGGCCGGCCGCTGGAGCGGATCGAGGCCCTGCTGGGCTGACGGCCGGGCGCGCCGGTGCCCACGGCGTTCCAGCCGCGGGCACCGGGGCGGCGGAGGTGGGCTCAGGCGCCGCTGGCGCCGACCGCCTCCCGCTCGGCCGCCTCGTCGACCTCGACGAGGTCGACGACCGGCTCGGCCTGGCCCTCGACGTCGAGGTCGGGGAGGATGCGGTCGAGCCACCGCGGCAGCCACCAGTTGCGGTCGCCGAGCAGCTCCATGGTGGCGGGCACGAGCAGCATCCGGACGATGGTGGCGTCCAGCAGGATCGCCGCCGCCAGGCCCGTGCCCATCAGCTTCATCACCCGGTCGTTCTCGAGGATGAAGCTGCCGAACACGAACACCATGATCGCCGCCGCGGCCGTGATGACCTTGGCCGTGGCCGCCAGGCCGTCGGCCACCGAGGTGCGGCTGTCGCCGGTGCGGGTCCACTCCTCGCGGACCCGGGACAGCAGGAACACCTCGTAGTCCATCGACAGGCCGAACACGATGGCGAAGAGCATCATCGGCGCCCAGGGCTCGATCGGCGCCGGCTGGACGTTGGTGATGTCGCTGAGCCAGCCCCACTGGAAGAGGGCGACGGCGATGCCGTAGGCGGCGCCGATCGACAGCAGGTTCATGACCACCGCCTTGAGCGGCACCAGCAGCGACCGGAACACCACCATCAGCAGCACGAACGACAGCGCGAGCACGGCGGTGAAGAACCAGACCATCCGCGACTCGAGGTAGTCGGAGAAGTCGACGTTCGCCGCCACCATGCCGGTGACCGACACGTCGATGCCGGCGTCGCCCTCGACCGGTGGCAGCACGTCGTCGCGCAGCCGCTCGACCAGCTCGGTGGTGGCCGCGTCCTGGGGGCCGGTCGTGGGGACGACCTGCCACAGCACCGCCGTGGGGTCGGCCTCGTCGTTGAGCACCGGCGGCGAGGCGAACGCCACCCCCGGGTCGTCGGCGACCGCGGCCGTCACGGCGTCGAGGTCGTCGACGTCGGTGCCCTCCGGCAGCTCGGCCGCCAGCGTGAGCGGGCCGTTGAAGCCGACGCCGAAGCCGGCGACCAGCATGTCGTAGGCCTGCTTGGTCGAGGTGTCGTCCGGGTAGTTCGACTCGTCCGAGGTGCCGAGCCGCAGGCTGAACACCGGCAGCGCCAGCAGGACGAGGGCGGCGGTGCCGACCAGCGCCGACGCCCACGGGCGGCGCTGGATGAGCCGGCTCCACCGGTAGGCGGCCGTCTCGCGCCGGGGCTTGGGCGGCCGGCGGGGCACGTCGCCCGTGAAGGGGCGGAGGAACGACCCGGCGAGCAGCACCAGCGCGGCCAGCACGAAGCCGGCGGCGGCCAGCACGCCGACCTTCAGGCCGACGCCGGCCAGGCCGATCGCCGCGCAGCCGGCGGCCACGAGGCCCCGCCACCGGGTGCGCTCGATGTTGTCGCCCGCGAACCCGATGAGCGCGGGCAGCAGGGTGAGCGAGGCGGCGACCGTGATGGCCACGACCAGGGCGGCGCCGAGCGCCAGGCCGGACACGAACGTCACGCCGATCAGCAGCATGCCGAGCAGCGAGATGACGACGGTGGTGCCGGCGAACAGGACCGAGCGGCCCGCGGTGTCGAGCGCGATGGCGGTCGCCTCCCGCGCCGTGTGCCCGGCGTGCCGCTGCTCGCGGTAGCGGGTGACGATCAGCAGCGCGTAGTCGATGCCGACGCCGAGGCCGATCATGATGCCGATGAAGCTCGACATCTCCGGCACGGTGAGCACGTGGCTGAGGGCGACCAGCACCGACGTGCCGATGCCGATGCCCAGCAGCGCCGTGCCGATGGGCAGGCCCATGGCCAGCACCGACCCGAAGGCCAGCACGAGGATGACGATGGCGAAGGCCACACCGAGGATCTCGGACGAGGGCTCCTCGAAGTCGGCGAAGATGGCGCCGCCCATCTCGATGCGCACGCCCTCGACGTCGGGCGCCGCCTCGAGGATGGCGTCGCGGATCTCGCCGGCCCGGACCCACTCGACGTCCTCGGGCATCTCGACCTCGGCGTAGGCGATCCGCCCGGCGAACTCGCCCTGGGAGGAGATCTGCCGCTCGCCCTCGGGGCTGTAGGGGCTGACGACCCGCTGGACGTCGGGCAGCTCGGCCGCCTCGTCGAACAGCTGCTGCATCGCCTCCCGGACCTCGGGGTCGTCGACCCCCTGCTCGGCCGAGAAGACGATCGTGCCGGTGATGCCGGCGCCGGCTCCGTCGAAGTGCTCGTCCAGGACGTCGAAGCCCGTCCGGGACTCGACGTCGGGCATGTTGAACTCGTCGCGGTAGGCGTTGCCCGCGCCCTGCGCGGCGCCGCCGATCAGGAAGAGCGCCACCCACAGGCCGAGCACGAGCCTGCGGCGGTCATGGCACCAGGTGCCGAGTCGAGCGAACACGGGGGGCCTCCATTCGATCGGGTGGGGGCGGTCCGTCGGCGGCTCAGACCGGCAACCCTGCGGGAACTCATCGATGGCGAGACGCGATGATCGCCGGGCCCCGGAGGGCCCGGCGATCGATTTTCCCGTGGAGGTTTCCCGTGGAGGTCGGAGACCCGTGACCGGTGGGCTGGTCAGGCGTGCTTCGTGCGCTTCATGTGGATGACGCCCAGCACGACCAGGACGGCCATGATGGCGGCGCCGGCGAAGGCGACCCAGGCGGCGATCCCGGCGATCCGGCCGACCGTCGACCAGGCGAAGCTCGACAGCAGCAGGCCCCGCAGCGTCTCGCCCCGGAACAGGGTGTCCCGCTGGCGCTTCAGCTCGTCGGCCCGTGCCTGCAGCTCGGCGACCTCGTCGGCGGGGGCACCCGCCTCGATGGCCTCCTCGACGGCGGCCTGGGCGCCCCGGTCGTCGATCTCGGCGTACCGCTTGCCGTCGGCGATCTCCTCCAGGTGGCCGTTGATGTAGCTGGCGTAGGCCTCGGCCTCCTCGCCGGTGTCGACCTGCTCGCCCGCGTACTTGACCAGGTCGTCGCGGCCCTCCTCGCGGAGGCTCTCCTCGTCGGGGAAGAAGATCCGCTGCGTCGACAGCTCGTCGTGGACGTAGTCGTTGGCGAAGTCGGCGCCCCAGGTGAGCAGGCCGCCGGCCACGGCGAAGACCACCATGGCGACGACGCCGAAGCTGGTCAGCAGCTTGTCGATCGTCCGCCGGGGGAGCCGGATCACCTCGATGTCCGGCATCTGGACAGGGGGCCGACCGTTCTTCTCGGCCCGGGGTTCGGTCGCGATGCTCATCGTCGCACCTCTCTGGCTCGCATCTGGCGATTCGGCGACCCGATCGCTGAGCTCACGGTACGGAGGGGCCCGCGACGGTCAGTAGGGCCGTAGGTCCCCTGGGGAGGGGGACCGTGGTGGGGACGAAGGTCCCACCGGGTCCCGGCGCGGCGGCGTGCGACGATGGTCCGGCCGCCGAGGGGGGAGGACCGCGATGGACCCGCAGGAGCTGCAGGACAGGCTGGAGATCACCGACCTGCTCCACCGCTACGCACGGGCGCTCGACACCAAGGACTGGGACCTGCTGGCCTCGGTGTTCACGCCCGACGCCCACCTCGACTACACGAGCTCCGGCTGCCCGGCGGGGCCCCGGGACGAGGTCGTGCCCTGGCTGGCGCGGGTGCTCGAACCGGTGCCGATGACCCAGCACCTCATCACCAACGTCGAGATCGACCTCGACGGCGACCGGGCGACGGTGCGGGCGCTGTTCCACAACCCGCTGCAGCTGCCGGGCATGCCCGGCGTCAGCCACTGCGGCGGCACCTACGAGCACGAGGTCGTGCGCACGCCGGAGGGCTGGAGGAGCCGGCAGCTCGTCGAGACCATGCTCTGGTCCTCCAACCCGGTGCCGCCGAGATCGCCGTCCCCGACCGACGAGACGTCGATCGCCGACTGACCGCCCGCCCGCGCCCCGGGCCGGCCGTCGTCCGCCGGCGGTCAGCCGGCGGACGGGCCGATCACCGGCCGCCCTCCGCCGGCGCCGTCCGCGCCAGCCGGCCCGACCGGAGCGCGGCCCGGTCGACCTGGTCGAGGCTGGTGACGACGACGTCGGCGCCGGCCCTGGCCAGCAGGTCGGCGTCGTCGGCCCGGGCGATGCCGATCGCCGCCATGCCACCGGCCTTGGCCGCCTGCACGCCCGCGGGGGCGTCCTCGACGACCAGCGCGGCCGCCGGCTCGACGCCGAGCTCGGCCGCGGCGGCCAGGAACATGTCGGGGTGGGGCTTGCCGTGGGGGAAGTCGCGCCCGGAGACGTCGACGTCGAAGACGTCGAGCAGCGTCGCGCCGGGGGTGACGCTCGGCGCGTCGATGCCGTGCTCGGCCGCGAAGCGGTCGAGCCGGATCCGGCGCAGGAGCAGGTGGGCGTTCTTCGACGACGAGGCGGCCGCCAGCAGCAGGCCGGACTCCTTCACGTCGATGACCAGCCGCAGGGCGTCGTCGTAGGCGGTGAACCGGCCGGCCTCGATGAGGCGCACGACCATCGCCTGCTTGCGCTCGGCGTAGGCCTCGACCCGGGCGTCGACGTCGGGCACGTGGAAGTGCTCGAGCGCGGCCCGGGCCCCGGCCAGCCGGGGCTTGCCGGAGACCTCGGTCTGGTAGACGTGCGACGTGAAGGCGTCGGGGGTCCAGGTCGTGCGCCCCCGGACGTCCGACCACTCGCCCTCCATGAGCTCGCGCAACGACTCGCGCCACGCCGCCTCGTGGGGCGAGTCCACGAGCACGCCGTCGACGTCGAAGATGGCTCCCTGGAACCCGGCCATCCGCGCAGCGTCCCCCGCGCGCCGGCCGTCGTCAACCGGGGCCACGCCGGAGCGTGGCCGCCCGGCGGGGTTCGCCTACTGGTCGGCGACCATGAACTCGATGCGGCCGTCGGCGTCGACCGCCGCCTCGAGGATCTTGTCGTCGAGCGCGGCCGCGGCGACCGGCTCCAGGTACACCCGGGCACCCCCGTTCTCGACCACCTGGTCGCCTTCCTCCGGCATGAGCGCGGGTGTCACGGTGAGCTGGCCGCTGCCGCTCTCGTCGGCAGCGATGCGCAGGCCCGAGACCTCGGGCCGGTCGGGGTGGTGGACCAGGTTGGCGATCGCGGCGGTGGCGGTCTCGGAGAGCTGGAGCATGGCTGTTCCTCGGCTGGAAGGGGATGACTGGTTCCCGGGCCTACCCGTTCCGCCGAGGGCTAAACACTGCGACCAGGAGCGACGCCACGGCGCCGCCGCTCTGTAGGGTGACCGGGTGAAGCCGGTCGATGTGCTGGGCCTGAACGTCGAGGTCGGCAGCGGCGAGCCCATCGTCCTGCTGCGGGAGGTCGACGAGCCCCACCGCGTGCTGCCGATCTCCATCGGCGGGCGGGAGGCGCTGGCCATCGCCATGGCGCTCAGCGGCGAGGAGCCGCCCCGCCCGCTCACCCACGACCTGCTCGCCGCCATCATCGACACGCTGGACGTCACGGTCGAACGGGTCGAGGTGACCGCCATCCGCGACGGCACGTTCCTCGCCGAGCTCGTCGTGCGGGGGCCGAGCGGCGGGGCGCTGATCGACAGCCGGCCCTCCGACGCCATCGCGCTGGCGCTGCGGGTCGACGCCCCCCTCTTCGCCAGCGAGGAGGTGCTCGACGAGGCGGGCGCCGTGCTGCTCGTGGAGGACGAGGACGACGACGTCGAGCTCTCCGCCGGCGAGGTCGACCCCGAGGAGCTCGAGCGCTTCCGGTCGTTCCTCGAGTCCATCGACCCGAGCGACTTCGGCACCGTCGGCGAGGGCGGCGAGCCCGACGCGGGCCCCGACGAGCCGGACCGCTGACGCCGGCGCCGGACCGCCGGCGCGGGCCGCCGGTGTCAGGGCTGGGCGTCGAGGAAGGCCAGCGCGGCGTCGATGAAGCCGAAGTCCTTCGGGGTGGCGAAGTGGTCGACGCCCCGGAGCGGCTGGAACGTGGCGTTCGGGAGCGCGTCGACCAGCGGGTCGGCCGGCCCCGCGAAGTCCCGGTCGCCGAGCACGACGAGGACCGGGCAGGTCACCTTGGCCAGCACGCCGGCGTCGAGGCGGGGGCGCCGGCTGCGGATGAAGGCCGCGAGCGCCGCCCGGTCGACCCCGGGCTGGGCGGCCAGGCCGGCGAAGTACTGGACGACCGGCGACTCGGACGTGCTGCGGCCCTCGACCGCGGCGGCGATCAGCTCCGAGGCGTCCTCCTCGCGGAAGAGGTTGGCACCGACCCCGGCGACGACGATCCGGGCGAAGCGGCCGGGATCCTCGGCGGCCAGCGTGAGGATCACCCGGGCGCCCATCGAGAACCCGACGGCGTCGACCGGCCGGTCGGGCAGCAGGGCGGCGACCTCGGCCTCGAGCCCGTCGTAGGCCGCGGGGTCGTGGGGCTTGGCGGCCTCGCCGTGGCCGAGCAGGTCGGGGGCGATGACCTCGCGCCCGGCGTCCCGCAGCAGGTCGATCCAGCCGTTGTCCCCCCACGTCCGGGCCGCCGAGGTGGCGAAGCCGTGCAGCAGCAGGACCGGTTCGTCGCGCATGGTCGCTTTCTAGTCGGCGCCCCCGGGCATGGCCGCGCCGCCGCCGGGGTACGCCCGGCGCATGTCGAGCGCTGAGGTGCGGGCGCTGCTGGTGCCCGTCGACGGTTCGGACTTCTCGGCGGCCGCCGTCCCCGTGGCCGCCGACCTGGCCCGGCGGTTCGGCGCCCGGGTCGACCTCCTGAGCGTGGTCGACCGGGACGAGGCCCGTGAGCCGCGCGAGCGCGCGCTGGCCGACCTCACGGCGCCCGGCGTCGAGGTCACCCGCGAGGTCGTCGTGGCCGGCGACCCGGCGGCGGCCATCGACGAAGCGCTCCGCACGGGCGACCGGGTGGCGTGCATGGCGACCCACGGCCGGTCCCGGTCGGCCGCGCTGGTGGGGTCGGTGGCCCACGGCGTCATCACCCGGAGCCGGGCGCCGCTGATCGTCACCTGCCCCTACGTGCGCCCGGTGGGCGGCGGCCGGGGGGTGCTGGGCTGCGTCGACCCGTCGGACACGTCGGGCGCGGTCGTGCCGGTGACGCTCGAGTGGGCCCACCGCCTCGGCGAGCCCGCCGTCGTCGTCACCGTGGCCGAGAACGTGCCCGCCCCGGTCACGGGCGGCCCGGCGCGGCGGGCCTTCGGGCCCGACGGCGACCCCCAGCTCTTCCTCGACGAGGTCGTGGCCGCCGCCGGCGTCGAGGGCGAGGTGGCGACCCGTGTCGTCGAGGACCCCATCAGCGTGTGGAGCGGGCTCTACCACCACCTGCGCCAGCAGCCGGCCACGCTCCTCGTCGTCTCGACCCGCTCGCGGAGCGGGCTGGCCCGGGCCGCGCTCGGCAGCGTGGCGGCCCAGATCGTGCGGCACAGCCCGGCGCCCGTTCTGGTCGTGCCCCGCGCCGCACCGGGCGCGCCGACCGGCTGACCCGCCGCCGCCCCGACCCGACGGGGCCGGAGCCTCGGTGGGTGGCGCGGCTACGACCCGCCCTCGGCTTCGCCGACCGGCCAGCCGATCTCGACCTCGATCTCGTTCGCCGCGCCGACCTCGACCTCGAGCGTGAGGCGCACCCGGTCGGGCACGTCGACCGTGTACCGCCGCCCGTCGCGCTCGAAGGTCAGCTTGTTGTGCCGGGCGAGCTGGTCGGCCAGGGCCCGCAGGCGCTCGGCGGCCTCCTCCCGGCTCAGGACGCTCTCGGTCTCGTGCTCGATCAGATCCATGGCGTCTCCGTCTCGTCAGGGGGACCGCACCCTAGTGCCCGGCCGTCCCCCGGCCGGTCAGGCGGGCCGCCGCCCCGCCCCGACCGGCTCCCGTGCCGGCGGCTCGGGCACCGGCGCCGGCCGCGTCGCGGGCGGCGGGCGCTTCGCCGGCGGGGTGCGGCGGTGGCGGCGGCGCAGGTCCACGGCGGCACCCACCAGGAGCGCGCCGAGCGCCGCGGCGCCGAGGCCGAGCGGCAGCCACACCGTGGCCAGGCGCACCTGGGCCCGCAGGCCGGCGACCGTGTCGGCCACCTCGGCCACCGTGGCCGGCGTCTGGGCGTAGTCGACGGCGTAGACGGGGATCGCCGGGCCGGTGGCCAGCGCGTCGAGCGCGTCCGCCGCCTCGACCGCCCCCGGGACCTCGCGGTGGCGCCGCAGCAGGTCCCGGAGGGCGGACAGGGGGCCGGGGTCGGGGCGGACCCCGAGCTCCTCGTCGACGTCGACCCGCACCTGGGCGCCGGTGACCGGCTCGATGGCCGCCCGCCCGGTGAACGAGAGGACGTACTCGAGGCCGACCGGCTCGGCGCGGAGCGCGGCGAGCGCCGCCGCGTCACCGGGGTCGAGCGCCGGCGCCAGGCCGGCGAGGACGGCGCCGAGGTCGACGTCGCCGGCCGCCGCCAGGTGCGGCGCGAGCTGGTCGACCGTCAGCGACCGGGGCAGCGCCGCGGCCTTCCCCAGCTCGTCCAGGTAGGCGTCGGTCACCGGCGCCTCGGTGACCGACGCGGTGAACCAGTGGACCGCCAGGCCCGCGACCTCGTCCGCGGGGTCGCCGGCCACCGGCACCATCTCGTAGGTGTCGTCGATCTCGTTCTGGTAGATGGGGTAGGTGTCGTCGGGCCCGGTGCCGAACGGCAGGTTGACGCGGTACGCGCCCGACCGGTCGACGACGTTGCCCGGCTCGAAGGCGTAGGCGCGGTCGTCGGCGACGTTCTCGAGCGTCGACCGGTCCATCACGTACTGGTTGGTCTGGGTGGTGTCGATCAGGTCGCCGGCGCGCTGCTCGATCGTCTCCCGCACGACGACGCGCGTGGCGCCGCTCTCCGCCGGGATCGCCTCGATCCGGCGGTCGACGGTCAGCGGGAGCTCGAGCGGCTCGTCGAGCGGCGCCGCGGACACCGGGTCGACGAGGAGCGTGAAGGTGCCCTCGTAGCTCGGCGTCGCCACGAGGTCCGTCGGGTACTTCACGACGGTCGGGACGCCCACGGTCACCCAGGCGACGGCGGTGAGCGCGAACCCGGCGGCCACGACGAGCGCCGGCCGCGGGTAGCCGTGGCGCACGCCGCTCCGGGTGGTCCTGCGGTGCATGGCCCCTCCTCTCACCCCCATGGGACGCCCTCGGCCGGGGCCTCGACCACGTCCGATCTGCCACTCCCCGCAGGACCTTGGTCACCGAAGGCGGCTGCCGGTCCCCGGTCGCCGCCCGCTACGCTGCGGGGCTCCCGAACCAGTGGAGGCCCACGACATGGTGGACACCCGACGGTTCGAGACGACCTTCGCCATGCTCGACAAGGACGGCGACGGGCGCGTCTCGGCGGCCGAGTTCAAGGAGATCATGGCGACGCTCGGCGTCACCTACACCGACGAGAGCGCCGCCACGGCGATCTCGATGATGGACGCCGACGGCGACGGCCTCGTCACCCTCGAGGAGCTCGCGGCCTACCTGAGCGGCGAGCACGGCCCCCGAGCGGCCGGCGACTGACCGCGCCGCAGGGGCCGGGCGGGTCGCCGGCCCGCCAGGTCGTCACCAGCGGCCGGGCCACCCCGGCGGCGGTGGCGGCGGCGGGGGCGGCGGCCCGTACCACCCGGTCCCGTAGGTCGGCCGGCCCAGCGGCTCGGGCGGGCGCCGCACGTTGCGCAGCAGCCAGGCCACGGCGACGCCGAAGACGAACCCGCCGACGTGCGCCATCCAGGCGACCCCCTCGTTGGGGTCGGTGAAGAACTGGAAGACGAACCACAGGCCGAGCAGCCACTTGGCCCGCACGTCGACGACCGTGATGAAGGTGATGAAGAGGACGAGGGTCCGGATGGGCGCGTTCGGGTACCAGACCATGTAGGCGCCCATGACCGCGGCGATGGCGCCGGAGGCCCCGACCACGGGCACGGTCGAGCTCGGGTCGAGCGCCACGTGGGCGACGGTCGCGGCGATGCCGCCCACCAGGTAGAAGAGGACGAATCCGACCTTGCCCAGCCGGTCCTCGACGTTGTTGCCGAAAACCCAGAGGAACAGCATGTTGCCGGCCAGGTGGGCGATGCTGCCGTGCAGGAACATCGACACCAGCGCGGCCAGCCAGACGTCCTTGTCGGGCTCGAACGGCGGCGACGCGGGCGAACCGAAGCCACAGGCGCTGTCGTCGCCGAAGCGGAACGTGGCCACGACCTCGTCGACGGTCAGGGGCTCGCCGGTCGTCAGCTCGCAGGGGATGGCCGCCCACCGCAGCGTGAAGTCGACGTCCTCGGGCGTACTCGACCACGGCGTCGGTTGCCAGAACAGGAACACCGCGACGCAGGCGGCGATGATCACCCACGTGACGACCGGCACCGACCGTGCCGGGTTCTCGTCCCGCAACGGCAGCACGAAGCTGCACGCTACCGAGGGACGGGGCGATCGCCGCCGGTTCGGTGGCACCCGGGGCGGGTAGCCCTCGGCGGCGCCGACCGGCCCCTCGCCGCCGGCGCGAGGAGACGACGATGAGCGAGCAGCAGCGGCCGCCCCAGTCCCAGGAGCCCCCCGGCACGACGGCCGAGATGACGCCCCGCCCGAAGGACGAGATGGCCGACTACGAGGGCCGGGGACTGCTCACGGGCCGCAAGGCGCTGGTCACCGGCGGCGACTCCGGCATCGGCCGGGCCGTGGCGGTGGCGTTCGCCAAGGAGGGCGCCGACGTCGCCATCGCCTACCTGTCCGAGCACGAGGACGCGGAGCACACGGTCGCGCTCGTCGAGGACGCGGGGCGGCGCGCCGTCGCCGTCCCCGGCGACCTGTCCGAGGAGGCGGCGTGCCGCCACGCCGTCGCCACGACCGTCGAGCAGCTGGGCGGCATCGACCTGCTGGTGAACAACATCGCCCGGCAGCGCCCCGTGGACTCCCTGGCGGAGGTGTCGACCGAGGAGTGGGAGGCCACCTTCCGCACCAACGTCCACAGCTACTTCTGGTGCACGCGGGCGGCGCTGGAGCACATGCCCGACGGCTCGGCGATCATCAACACCGGCTCGGTCAACGGGCTGCGGGGGAACCGGTCGCTGCTCGCCTACGCCACGACCAAGGGGGCGGTGCACATCTTCACCAAGTCGATGGCGCAGGCCCTGCTCGACCGGCGCATCCGGGTCAACTGCGTGGCGCCCGGCCCCGTCTGGACCCCGCTCATCCCGGCGACGATGCCGCCGGAGAAGACCGAGTCCTTCGGCAGCCAGGCGCCGATGGACCGGGTCGCCCAGCCCGACGAGATCGCGCCGTCCTTCGTGTTCCTGGCGTCCGAGCGGCTGTCGGGCTACTTCACCGGCCAGGTGCTCGCCCCGGTCGGCGGCGAGACGCACCCCGGCTGAGACCGCCCGTCCGGGCGGCCGGCCCGCGCCGGCGCGGGCACGGCCGCCACGGGACGGTGCTGGCGGTCAGGCCGCGCTCGGCGTCGCGTTGCGCAGCAGCGCCTCGTTGGGCTCGGGCGGCAGCTCGGTGAGCGGCGTGGCCACCTCGGAGACCCGGGGGCCGAGCTGCGCGGCCAGGGGCGCGAGGGCGTCGAGGTCGAAGTCGTAGAGCTCGGCGGCGTTCTCGCCCAGGATCTTGCGCAGGTCCTCCTCGGGCCAGTCGGAGAACACCTGCCGGAGCGCCTCCCTCGTGTAGGGGTAGGTGCCCTCGTCATGGGGGTAGTCGCTGCCCCACATGAACTTGTCGAGGCTGACGATCCCGCTGCGGGCCACCTCGACGTCGGCCCGCTGGGGGAAGCTGATGCCGAACCAGACGTTCTGCTCGACGTACTCGGTGGCCGACTTCGGGAGGATGTGCTCCGGCTTGAAGCGCAGCTCGCCGACGGCCTGGTTCTCCCGGACGTTCTCCAGGATCATGTCGAGCTGCTGCAGCATCCCCGGGAGCCAGCTGCAGCCCTGCTCGGTCATCACGAACCGCAGGCGGGGGAACCGCTCGAACACCCCCGAGAGCATGAGGAACAGCAGCGGCCGGCGCGAGTACATGGGGATCTCGGCCAGCATGATCAGCGCGCTGGACGGCACCCGGGCGTAGGACGGCGAGCCGGTGCCGCCGTGGCAGTTGATCGGCACCTCCAGGTCCTGGCACACCGCCCAGAGCCGGTCGTAGTCGGGGTGGTTGAGCGGCTTCACCCAGTCGACGTCGGGCGGGATCGTCGGCAGGAGGATGCCGCCCCGCAGGCCGTGCTCCTTGATCCAGCGCACGTCCTCGATGGCGTCGTCGACGTCGTTGAGGAAGATCTGCCCGATGCCGGCCCGGCGCTCGGGGTAGCGGCTGCAGAAGTCGGCCAGCCACCGGTTGTGGGCGCGGATGCCGGCCAGCCGCAGCTCGTACTCCTCCGGCGTCGGCGGCTTGGCGAACAGGACGAAGCTGGGGAAGAACGGCGGGACCGTGTTCGGGTAGATGACCTCGCCCACGACGCCGTCCGCGTCCTGCTGGGAGTTGCGCATCTCGTCGTCCCAGTTGCGGTACCGGCGCTCGTCGCCGAGGTCGGCGAACGGGTTCTTGTACTGGGCCCGCCACGCGTCGAACTCCTCGTGGTACTTCGACTCGAGGTACTCGCGGTACATCGCGTGGCTGCCGCCCGCGTGGGTGTCGGCCGAGATGACGGTGTACCGGCGGTCGTCGTGGTCGCTCACCGCGCCCCCTCCCGAGGAAAATTAGAACGCGGTTCTAGGTTGGCACGGTGAGTCACCGTGTTCAAGGGGC
>Ga0207873_1000105_pt1 | contig 88682 bp, 70 predicted proteins | sample BGWIniCompost_FD_187373 | JGI IMG/M metagenome (GOLD analysis project Ga0207873, IMG submission 187373) | Cellulose adapted compost microbial communities from Newby Island Compost Facility, Milpitas, CA, USA - BGW Initial Compost (SPAdes)... ... | reverse complement strand
CCGGCCGCGATCAGCGGCTCCAGCCGCTCGGCGAGCGCCTCGTCGGCGTCGGACAGAACCGCCTCGTGCTCGGGCGCCGACAGCAACGCGCCGCGGCGCACGATATCGCCGTCGCGCACGAGCTCGTCGACGAGCGCGTTCCAGATGGGCGGCGCGAGCTCTGGGAAAGCCATGCGCCGCAGCCGCGCCGCATCCGGCCCCGGCTCGTCCGGCACGTCGGCGTGGAAGTCGCGCAGCGCGGCGAGCGCGCGCTCGCGGAGCGAGCGCCAATGGCTCTCGAGCAGCGCGAAGCGCTCGCGGCCCGAGCCCACGACGCGCGTCTCGGGGGGAAGCTCGATACGTTCTACCGGCAAGCCCGTCGCACGTACGAGCGAGGCAAGCGCGATGCCGTGCGGCGCATCGGCGAGCAACGCGGCCACGCCGCCGCCCTCGATCATCCGCTCGAGCGCGTCGAGCCGCGCGATCCGCGCCGGCGCGCGGCGCTTGCGCCGCGGCGGCTCCGGATCGAGGACGATGCCGCCGCCGATCGTGCGCTCGGCGCGGGCGTCGCGCACGATGAGCCGGTCGCCCGGCAACGCGCAGATCGGCGCCTCGAAAACGAGCTGTGCGCGCGCGGATTCGCCCCCGGCCAACCCGCTCGCGTCGAGAAAGTCCGCGCGCGCAACGGCATGGGTCGTGCCGATATGCACGTGAACGCGGGCGCCTTGCGACAACCGCTCGCCGCCCGGAAGCAGACGCAACCTCACATCGAGCCGCTCGCTCGGCACGAGCAGATCGCGAGCGGCGAGCCAATCGCCGCGCGAGATCGCGTGCCGGTCTATGCCCGCGATATTGAGCGCGCAGCGCTCGCCGGCCCGCCCGCGCTGCGCTTCGCGGTTCTGCGCATGGAGGCTGCGCACGCGGACCTCGATCCCCGCCGGCATGATCGTCGCCGTCGCGCCGACCTCGACGCGGCCGGAAAGCACCGTGCCGGTCACGACGGTGCCGTGACCGGCAAGCGTGAAGACGCGGTCGATCGCCATGCGGAACAAGCCATCGTCGCGTCGCCGCTGCAGCTCCGAAGCCGCCGCCGCGAGGTGCCGACGCAGCGCCTCGGTGCCCGGATCGTCCGGACGCGCGGCAGCGACGGCGAAGATCGGCGCGCCGTCGAGCGCGGTCCCCGCGAGCGTCGAGCGAACCTGTCGCTCTACGTCTCGACGACGAGCGTCGTCGACGCGATCGATCTTCGTCAGCGCGACCGCGCCGCGCTCGATACCGAGCAGCTCGACGATCGAGAGATGCTCGAGCGTTTGCGGCATCACGCCGTCGTCGGCCGCGACGACGAGGAGCGCGAAGTCGATGCCGTGTGCCCCCGCGACCATCGTGCGGACGAGCCGCTCGTGCCCGGGCACGTCGACGAACCCGAGCACTTGACCGTCGTCGAGCGGCAGGTACGCGAAGCCGAGCTCGATCGTCATGCCGCGCGCCTTCTCCTCGGCGAGACGGTCGGTATCGACGCCGGTCAGCGCGCGCACGAGCGTCGTCTTGCCGTGATCGATATGGCCGGCGGTGCCGACGATCATCGCGCGCTCCCCAACGCCGCGCCGAGCGCATGGAACGCGGCGACGAGCTCGTCTTCGTCCGATTCGTCGACGCAACGCAGATCGAGCTTGAGCGCACCGCCCTCGACGCGGCCGACGATCGGCCGCGGCAACGCGCGGAGCGCGGCTTCGAGGCGATCGAGGCCGCCGCGTCGCCGCGCCGCGGGCGTCACGATCAGGCCGTGGCTCGGCAGCTCGTCGACCGGCAACGCGCCGCTGCCGATCTGGCTCGTCATCGCGCCGACCGTGACCTCGTACGCCGGCTCGACGGCGCGCTGCACGATCGGCCGAAGGCGCAGCGCCTGCGCGCGGATCGCGCTCTCGGGCCGCGTCAGCCATCTGAGCGTCGTCAGGCGCTCGGCGAGCCGCTCCGGAGAGCGATACAGCCGGAGCACCGCCTCGAGCGCGGCGAGCGTCAGCTTGTCGACGCGCAGCGCGCGCTTCAACGGATGGCGCTTCAGCTTTCGTATGAGCTCGGTGCGGCCGACGATGAGACCCGCCTGAGGGCCGCCCAGGAGTTTGTCGCCACTGAAACAGACGAGGTCAGCGCCGGCCGCAACCGTCTCGCGCACCGTCGGCTCCTTCGGCAGCCCCCACTCGGTCAGATCGACGAGCGAGCCGCTGCCGAGATCGGCCGCCAGGGGGAGGCCTCTCTCGTGCGCGAGCGAAGCGAGCGTCGCCACCGGGACGCTCGCCGTGAAACCCGTGATCGCGTAATTGCTCGTATGCACCTTGAGCAGCAGCGCGGTGCGAGGCCCGATCGCGTCCACGTAATCGGAGACGTGCGTCCGATTCGTCGTGCCGACCTCGACGAGCTTGGCGTTCGCCTGCCGCATGATGTCCGGCATGCGGAACGAGCCGCCGATCTCGATCAGCTCGCCGCGCGACAAGACGACCTCGCGGCGACTCGCTACGGCGGCGAGAATCAAGAGCACCGCGGCCGCGTTGTTGTTCACGACCGTCGCCGCTTCCGCGCCGGTCAGCTCGGTCAGCAGGCCTTCGACGATCGCATCCCGATCGCCGCGCCGGCCGGCGGCGAGATCGAACTCGAGGTTAACGGGCGCGCGCGCCGCGGCGACGAGCGCGTCGACGGCCGTCTCGGGCAGCACGGCGCGGCCGAGGTTCGTGTGCAGCACCGTGCCGGTGAGATTGAGCACGGACGTAAGCCGCGGCCGGGACGCCTCGGCGAGCCGCTGCGCGATCGCCGCGGCGATCACCTCGGCGTCGAGCGCCCCACGGTCGAGCTCGCCATCGCGTGCCCGAGCGCGGAGCGCCTCGAGATGGGCGCGCAGCGCGGTCAGAACCTGCGTGCGGCCGTGTTGCTCGCGAAGCGACGCGAATGCGGGCAGGCCGAGCAACCGGTCGACGGACGGGATATCGGCGGGGGTTGCCTGCGCGGGCTCAGGAAGCGGTGCATCCACGCGCCTCTCCTCCTGCCGCCCATCTTCGGGTACGTTCGCGGGCCGTCGCAAGCCCTCGAGGCGTCGACTCTTCGGCTGGTCGGCGTGGAAACGACCCGCCCGGCCGCGGCGACCCGCGGTCGGCTTCGTGCGCCGTAACGCCCGGAGATTCGGGTGCCGCCGGCCGTGATCGATCTTGGCTCCCCCGTGCACAGCTCGGTCCCAGACGTTCCGAAGCTGGTTACGACTGCACGTTACACCGCGGCGCCACATCGCGCGCTAGGCGGCAATGCACAACCGCTTGTCCGTACATGCACTCGAGAAGCCGTTGCGTTCGGCGCCGTTCGGCTCGAACGGGCGTTCGCCTCGAGCTTCACGATCGGCGCTGCAGCCTGCGGCGCAATGAGATAGTCTCGCGCGGGTTCGCGGCAATGGAGGCCGCGGCCTTTCAATGAGTGGGATTTCGATGACGGAAGAGCTTTCGAGGACGGCCAAACCGCTCGACGGCGTCCGCGTGCTCGACTTGACGCGCATGGTCGCGGGCGGGATCGCAGGGATGCTGCTCGGCGATTTCGGCGCCGACGTCGTCAAGGTCGAGCAGCCGGGCGTCGGCGATCCGTTGCGTCATTGGACCGCCGGCGGTCATGCGCTGTGGTGGAAGGTCTACGCGCGAAACAAGCGTTTCATCACGCTGAACTTGAAAGCCGATGCCGGACGGAAGCTGCTGCTCGACATGCTTCCGCGCTTCGACGTCGTGATGGAATCGTTCGTGCCGGGCACGCTCGAGAAGCTCGGCTTAGGCTGGGAGACGCTGCACGGCGCGAGGCCCGGCCTCGTGCTGCTGCGCATCTCCGGCTGGGGTCAGACCGGCCCCGGCAGCCGCCGGCCCGGCTTCGGCACGTTGATCGAAGCCGCGAGCGGCTTCGCCGCGATGAACGGCGAGCCGGACGGGGCGCCGATCGTTCCCGCGTTCCCGCTCGCGGACGCGACGTCGGCGCTCTACGCGGTGAACGCGATCATGTTCGCGCTGTATCACCGCGACGTGCACGGCGGCCCCGGACAGATCATCGACGTCTCGCTGTTCGAGTCGTTGTTCTCGCTGCTGGGGCCTCTGGCGGCCGAGTACGCGGCGCTCGGCACGGTGCGCGAACGGACCGGCAGCCGCTCGAAGAACTCGGCGCCGCGCGGATGCTATCGGACGAAGGACGGCAAGTGGCTCGCAGTCAGCGGCTCGACGCCGAAGATGGCCGAGCGCTTCCTCGAGAGCTACGGCCTCGGGCACATGCTGAAAGATCCCCGCTTCGCGACGAACGAGGCGAGGGTGCGGCACGCGCGCGAGGTCGACGAGGCCGTCGCGGAGGCAATCGCGTCGCGAACGCTCGCCGAGAACATGGCGATCGTCGAGGCGAACGGCCTGACCGCGGCGCCGGTGCAAACCGTCGCCGAGATCGAGCGCGATCCGCATTGGATCGACCGCGGGCTCGTGATCGACGTGCCGGACGACGGCGCGAGCGTGCGGATGCACAACATCGTGCCGAAGCTTTCGGCGACGCCCGGCACGATTCGCCGGCCCGGCGCCGCGCTCGGCGCGGACAACGACGCGTTCTATCGCGAGATCGGGCTTTCCGCCGCCGAGATCGAGCGGTTGCGCGGCGAAGGCGTGATTTGATCCGAGTCGCGCGGCGCGTCGACGAGAACCGATCGGCTCGTGCGGACTATCGTCCGTTCCACAAGAGCGGATGACCGCTCGCGCGATGGTAGCCTTCGTCCGCGAGCAGCACGTCGAGCGTGAGGCTCGCGAGATCGTCGGCGACCGGATCGACGTCGGCGTCCGTCTCCTGGTAGAGGATCTTTCGATAGCTCTTACAGCGATCGCAGCATTCGGCACGGATCGCGTCGGGGCCGCCGTCGAGCGAGAGATAGGAAAGTCCTTGCACGGAGCGGCAATGACTACACGTGATGCGGACGAGATGCCACTCGGTCGCGCATAACGCGCAGTGCAGATAGCGCTGTCCGCGCGATATCGCGTCCTCGCGCACGACGCTCGCGACCGGCAACGTCCCGCAGGCCGGGCAGCCTTCGCCGGCTCCGATCCGCGATTCCACGTCGCTCGGCGAAAGCCCCGCGGCCGCTGCGGCGTACGGCACCTGGAGCGCGGCCATGACGAACGGCGCCGTTGCGGGATCGATCTGGTCGTCGCGGCGCGCGAGGAGCGCGTCGGCATACCGCTCGAGCGCGTTCGCGGACGCGTTCTCGAGACGTTCGAGCGCCTCTCGCGTGCTTCGCGGAAGATCGCCGCGGACCGCGAGCGCTCGCACGAGGAGCCCCAGCACGTCGCGAAAGATCGGCGCATACGGCCCGACGACCGAAGGCAGCCTCGTTCCGCCGTCGACCGATCCTTCGTCGAGGTGAAGCATGCTCGGCTCGATCGCGTCGAGCGCCGCGTGCTGCGCGTCGGCGAGCGCGGCCATGAGATGCAAGTAGTCCGCGATCGACGAGCCGATCGCGCCTTCGCGAGCCAGCGCGCGAAAACGCGCGGCGCGCGCGGCGAAGAGACGCGCGGGATCCGGCAAGCGGATCCGCGGCGGCCGCTCGGCGCCCGCCTCAATCTGACCGCGTTCCAGGACTCGCCGCATGCCCTATCTTCTCGCGGAACCACGCGCGATGATGCTTGAACGCCCAGCCGGCGGTGACGTGTCCGCGGGTCATCGCGCGAATCGACCCTCGTACCCAGATCGCGGCGTAGACGTGCACGATGATGCCGAGGATCAGCACGAACGCGAAGAACGCGTGCGCGAGCGACGCGAGGCGCACGGCGCCGATCGGGAACGCGTCCGAGAAATACCTCCGCCAGATCACGATGCCCGTGACGAGAAGCCCGGCGAGGCTGATCACCATCACGAAGAACAGAAGCTTCTGGCCCGCGTTGTAGCGGCCGACCTCGGGCAGCTCGCCCTCGCGTCCCGAGAGCACCTGGCGTATGCGCCTGAGCCATTGCCAGTCGGCCGCACGCATCACGTTGTCCTTCGCGACCGCTGCCGCGAGCAACGCGAACGCGACGGTCATCACGACGCCCGCGAACGGATGCAGGATCCTCGTCCACGTCCCGCCGCCGAAGAGCGCGGAGAGCGCGAACAGCGACGGATGGAACAGCGCGAGCCCCGACAGCGCGGCAATGACGAAGAGCACGGCGACGATCCAGTGAATCGTGCGTTCGTTCGCGCTGTAGCGTTCGAGCAGGATGCGCGGCACGGGCTCATTCATCGGTCGTCTCCCGTCTCGCGCGAACGGCGCTCGCGCCGACCGCGCGCGCGGCCTCGCGCTCGTCGTCGTCCGTCGTTTCGTTCGGACCGACGCGGATATAGTGCAGGAAGCCCGCGAACGCCGCGAGCAGCATGCCGGCAACGCCCAAAGGCTTCGCGACGCCCTTCCATACCTTGACGAGCGTGCTGATCTTCGGATCGGCCGGCAAATCGTTATAAAGCTCCGGCCGGTCGCGATGATGCAGCACGTACATCACGTGCGTGCCGCCGACGCCTTCGGGATCGTAGATGCCAGCGTTCTCGAAGCCGCGCGACTTCAGGTCCTCGACCCGCTCCTCCGCGTGTCGCAGCATGTCCTCCTTCGTGCCGAAAACGAGCGCGCCGGTCGGGCACGCTTTGACGCACGCGGGCTCGCGTCCGGCCGCGACGCGATCGGAGCAGAGCGTGCATTTGTACGCCTTGCCGTCGACGCCCGAGAGCCGCGGGATGTTGAACGGGCAGCCGGTGATGCAGTAGCCGCAGCCGATGCAGTGCTCGCTGTCGAAGTCGACGATGCCGTTCGCGTACTGCACGATCGCGCCGGGCGACGGGCACGCGGCGAGGCAGCCCGGCTCCGCGCAATGCATGCAGCCGTCCTTGCGGATCAGCCACTCGAGATCGCCGCGCTCGTTCTCGTGCTCGGCGAAACGCATCACGGTCCACGAATGCTCGGTGAGATCGAGCGGGTTGTCGTAGACCCCCGAGCACGTGCCGATCTCGTCGCGCAGGTCGTTCCATTCCATGCACGCGACCTGACACGCCTTGCAGCCGATGCACTTCGACGTGTCGATCAGCTTCGCGACCGGCGCGGTCCTCGCGCGGCGCACCTGCGGCGGCTTCGTCGTCGTCGCGGAGCGGCGAACGATGTCCTGGGATTCGAGTGCCATCACGCCTTCTCCACGCGCACGAGGAACGACTTGAACTCCGGCGTCTGCACGTTCGCGTCGCCGACGAACGGCGTCAGCGTATTCGCGAGGAAGCCGGGCCTGGCGAGGCCGGTGAAGCCCCAGTGGATCGGGATGCCGACGGTATGCACGCGGCGGCCGTCGATGTCGAGCGACTTGATCCGCTTCGTCACGACCGCGACCGCGGTGATCCAACCGCGGTTCGAGATCACGCGCACGCGATCGCCCGCGGCGACGCCGAGCTCGGCCGCGAGCTCCTCGCCGATCTCGACGAATTGCTCGGGCTGCATGATCGCGTTGAGCCGCACGTGCTTCGTCCAGAAATGGAAATGCTCCGTGAGACGGTACGTCGTCGCGACGTGCGGGAACTCTGCCGCGTTACCGAACTCGCGCCGGTCGCCTTCGAAGACGCGCGCGGCCGGGTTGCTGACCGCGCGACGCTCGTCGGGATAGAGCGGGTTGTAGCCGAGCGGCGTCTCGAACGGCTCGTAGTGCTCGGGGAACGGCCCGTCGGCGAGGGCCGCCCGTCCGAAGAACCGCGCAATGCCTTCCTGGTTCATGATGAACGGCCCCATGCCGGCTGCCGGGTCCTGGTCGACCGGATAGTCCGGCGTGTCGGCGCCGACCCAGCGCGTGCCGTTCCACTCGATGAGCTTGCGCTCTGGATTCCACGGGCGTCCGCTCGGATCGCACGACGCGCGGTTGTAGAGCACGCGGCGGTTCGCTGGCCATGACCACGCCCAGTTCAGCGTCTGACCGATGCCGGTCGGATCCGAGTTGTCGCGGCGCGCCATCTGGTTGCCGGCCTCGGTCCAGCAGCCCGCATAGATCCAGCAGCCGCACGCCGTCGAGCCGTCGGCGCGCAGCTCACCGAAGCCCGAAAGCTGCTCGCCGGCGCGGCGGACGATCCGCGTCGGCTCCGTCTCGTCGACGACGTCCGCGAGCGCCTTGCCGTTGTACTCCTTCGCGATCTCCTCCGGAGACGGATGCTCCGGATTCGCGTACGGCCACGTGAGGTTCAGGATCGGGTCCGGGAACGCACCGCCCTCCTCCTCGTACAGCTTCCGCAGCCGCCGGAAGATCCGGGACATGATCTCGATGTCGGTCTTGGCCTCGCCCGGAGGATCGGCGCCCTTCCAGTGCCACTGCAGCCAGCGGCCGGAGTTCACGAGCGCGCCGTCTTCCTCGGCGAAGCACGTCGTCGGCAGCCTGAAGACCTCGGTCTCGATCGTGCTCGGATCGACGTCGTTGTGCTCGCCGAAATTGCGCCAGAACTCCGACGTCTCGGTCACGAGCGGATCCATCACGACGAGGAACTTGAGCTTCGAAAGCGCGGCGGCGAGCTTCGCCTTGTTCGGCGCGGCCGCGAGCGGATTGAAGCCCTGCGCGAGATAACCGTTGAACCGGCCCTGATACATCAGCTCGTACGTCTGCAGCATGTCGTAGACGCGGTCGAGCTTCGGGAGATAGTCGTAGGCCCAATCGTTGTCCTCGCGCGCGGCCTCCCCCCACCACGCCTTCTGCAGGCTGACGAAGAAGCGCGGGTAGTTCTGCCAGTAGCTCATCTGGTTCGGGCGCAACGGCTGCTGCGTCCTGGCGGTGATGTAATCCGCGAAGCGCTGCTCGTGGTCGCGCGGCAGCGTGAGATAGCCCGGCAAGAGATCGGACAACAGGCCGAGATCGGTGAGGCCCTGGATGTTCGAATGCCCGCGCAGCGCGTTCATGCCGCCGCCCGAGACGCCGATATTGCCGAGCAGGAGCTGCAGCATCGCGCCGCAGCGGATCATCTGCGAGCCGATCGAATGCTGCGTCCAGCCGAGCGCGTACATGATCGTCATCGCACGCTCCGGCGTGGCGGTCGACGCGACGAGCTCGCACACCTCGAGGAACTTCTCCCTCGGCGTGCCGCAGATGCGCTCGACCATCTCCGGCGTGTAGCGCGAGTAGTGCCGACGCATCAGGTTCAGCACGCAGCGCGGGTGCGAGAACGTCGGATCGGTGCGCACGTAGCCGTTCTCGTCGAGCTCGTAGTCCCAGCTCGAGCGGTCGTACGTCCTGCGCTCGGGGTCGTAGCCGGAATAGAGCCCGCTTTCGAACGCGAAGTCTTCCTTGACGATGAACGACGCGTCCGTGTAGTTCGCGACGTACTCGTGCTGGATGCGATCGTTCTCGAGGAGATAGCGGATCAGACCGCCGAGGAACGCGATGTCGGTGCCGGTGCGGATCGGCACGTAGACGTCCGCGACAGACGCCGAGCGCGTGAAGCGCGGATCGACGACGACGAGGCGCGCGCCGTTGTTGGCCTTCGCCTCCGTCACCCACTTGAAGCCGCACGGGTGCGCCTCGGCAGCGTTACCGCCCATGATCAGCACCAGGTCGGCATTCTTGATGTCGACCCAGTGGTTCGTCATGGCTCCACGGCCGAACGTCGGGGCAAGACCTGCCACCGTCGGGCCGTGTCAGACGCGCGCCTGGTTATCGAATGCGACGAGCCCTAGGCTCCGAACGATCTTGTGCGTGAGATAACCGGTCTCGTTGCTGCTCGCCGACGCGGCGAGCATGCCCGTCGTCGTCCAGCGATTCACCGTGCGGCCGGCCGCGTCCCGCGTCACGAGATTCGCGTCGCGGTCCTGCTTCAACAGCCGCGCGATGCGGTCGAGCGCCTCGTCCCACGAAATACGCTGCCAACGGTCCGAGCGCGGCGCGCGGTACTCGGGGTACTTCAGCCGGCTCGGGCTGTGGATGAAATCGATGAGTCCCGCCCCCTTCGGGCACAGCGTGCCGCGATTGACCGGATGATCCGGATCGCCCTCGATGTGGAAGATCGTCGACTTCGCGTTCTTCGAGCGATCGCCGAGCGAATACATGAGAATCCCGCAGGACACGGAGCAGTACGGGCACGTGTTCCGCGTCTCGGTCGCTTTCGCGAGCTTGAAGTCCCGGGCGCTCGCGACCGCCTCGCTCGGCGAGAAGCCGAGCAGCGCCAGGCTAGAGCCTGCGAGCGATGCACCCGAGAACGTCAAGAACTCGCGCCTGGTCATGTCGGTCATGGGCTCCCCCTTGACATCGAGCCAGACGAGCGGTGTACGGACGAGTATACCTCCCGGGCGCACGAAAATGGGGCCGGCGCCGAAAAAGGCGCCGGCCCCATCACGTTCGTCAAGAATCAGCGAGCGGCCGCCGCGCGAAGGTCCGTCCGCAACCGCGCGCCGGTGCGCCCGACCGCGGAGAGCACGGCCTGCATCGTCGCGATCGCGCTGTCCTCGTCGATCGCGCAGGCCGCGCTCTGCTCGACGCCGACCGAGACGATCACGGACGCGAGCGCCTGCGCATCGGTGCCCGACTGCAGCGCGTGCTCCTCGAACGCGATGACCCGCAGGCTCGAGTCGAGCCGCCGCTCGATCGCGTCGATCAACGCCTCGACGAGCCCCTGCCCTTCGCCGGTCAGCGTGACGTCGCCGTCCGCGGTCGCGACGTGGAAATGCCCCACGGTGCGCTGCTGCTCCGACTTCGAGTCGTAGCCGACGAGCTTCCAGCCGGCCGGCACGGACGCGAGCTCGGAATCGAACAGCGCGCGGATCTCGGCCGACTTGATCTCGCGGCCGGTGCGATCGGCCTCGCGCTGCACGATATCGCTGATGACCGGGTGCATCCACTTCGGCAACGAGATGCCGTGATCGCGCTCGAGCACGAGCGCGACGCCGCCCTTGCCGGACTGGCTGTTGATGCGCACGACCTCCTCGTAACGGCGGCCGAGATCGCGCGGGTCGATCGGCAAGTACGCGACTTCCCACTTCGTCGCGCCGTGCTGGCGGTGATAGGCCATGGACTTCCGGATCGCGTCCTGATGGCTGCCCGAGAACGCCGCGTAGACGAGCTCGCCCGCCCACGGGTGCCGCGGATGCACCGGCATCGACGTGCAGCGCTTGTACACCTCGACGATGCGCTTCATGTCGGAGAAATCGAGCCTCGGATCGACGCCGCGCGAGTAGAGGTTCATCGCCATCGTGACGATGTCCATGTTGCCGGTCCGCTCGCCGTTGCCGAACAGCGTTCCCTCGACGCGGTCCGCGCCCGCCATCACGCCGAGCTCCGCCGCGGCGACCGCGCAGCCGCGGTCGTTGTGCGTATGCAGGCTGATGCGAATGTGCTCGCGATGCTTGACGTGCCGGCAGAAGTACTCGACCTGATCCGCGAAGACGTTCGGCGTCGTCATCTCGACCGTCGCCGGCAGATTGATGATCACCGGCTGGCCTTCGTCCGGCCGCCAGACGTCGAGCACGGCGTTCACGACCTCGACCGCGTACTCGGGCTCGGTCCCCGAGAAGCTCTCCGGCGAGTACTGGAAGATCCATCGCGTGCCGGGCCGCTTCGCCGCGGCTTCCTTGACGAGGCGCGCCCCTTCGACCGCGATGCGGATGATCTCGTCGCGGTCCGCGGCGAAAACCTGCTCGCGCTGGACCGGCGACGTCGAGTTGTAGACGTGCACGATCGCCCGCTCGACGCCGTCGAGCGCCTCGAACGTTTTCTCGATCAGATGGCGCCGCGCCTGCGTCAGGACCTGCACGGTCACGTCGCGCGGGATGCGGCGCTCCTCGATCAGCCGCCGCGTGAAGTCGAGCTCGGTCTGCGACGCCGACGGGAACCCGATCTCGATTTCCTTGAAGCCGATCTCGACGAGCAAGTCGAACAGCTCGAGCTTCTGCTCGACCGACATCGGCGCGACGAGCGCCTGATTGCCGTCGCGAAGATCGACGCTGCACCAGTCGGGCGCGGCCTCGATGACGCGGTCGGGCCAGGTCCGATCGCGGAGCACGATCGGAAGGTACGGAACGTACTTGCGATGGTCGAACGACGGCCGGTCGAGCGGCCACGACGACTGCGTCGCGCCTGCCGTGCCGGACGCTACGGCTTCGGTCCCTGGGCTATCGTGCGTCGTGCTCATCTTCGATGACTCCTGATGGCGGCTTACCGTGCCGCCGGAAACCACTCTTGGGAGACATTCTATGCCAGTCCAGGCGCGATTATCGTGCGATCTTTTCAAGATCTCACTCTGACTTGGCAATTTTCATTCGCTATAGCCTAGAATCAAGCAATAATCTTTCACGGCGCCCGGAAGGCCCGAGGGCGGAAACGATGAAGCTCGACAGCTACGACCTCAAGATCCTCGACCTCCTGCAGCACGACGGCGGCCTCAGCAATCAGGAGATCGCCGAGCGCATCGGCCTTTCGCCGTCGCCGTGCTCGAGGCGCATCAAGCAGCTCGAGGAAGCGGGCGTGATCCGCGAACGCGTCGCGCGCCTGTCGCCGCAGGCGCTCGGGCTCGAGCTCACCGTGCTGCTGCACATTCGCATGGACCGGCACACGCCGGAGCGCTTCGAGCAGTTCGAGAAGATCGTGCGGCGCTATCCGGAAGTGCAAGAATGCTATCTGATCACCGGCCAGGAGGCGGACTACCAATTGAAGATCATCGTGCCGGGCATGGACGCGTATCAGGACTTCCTGCTGAACAAGATCACGCGGATCGACGGCGTGATCGGCGTGCACTCGTCGTTCGTGCTGCGCAAGCCGATCGACACGACGGCGCTGCCGCTGACGTACGCGCAGCGCGCGCTGCAGGCGTCCGCGCGCGAGACGGCGCGCCGGTAGGCACGAATCGCTACGACCGATGAGCGACGAGCGCTTCAAGCTGTCCGAGCTCGGCCGCCGCTTCACGCGCCCGACGGGCGCGCTCGAGCTGATGGACGACCTCGGCCGCGCGATCGGTGCCGGCGACGAGATCCTGCTCTTGGGCGGCGGCAACCCGGCGAAGATCCCGGAGATCCAGGCGCTCGTGCGTGAACGCCTCCGTGAGGTCGCGGACGATCCGAAAGCGCTCGAGCGCATGATCTCGAATTACGCGCACCCCACCGGCGATCTGCCGTTCCGGCGCGCGCTCGCGAAGCTGCTCGCGGCCGAGTACGGCTGGCCGCTGACCGCCGAGCACATCGCGCTCACGGCCGGAAGCCAGGCGAGCTTCTTCCTTCTGTTCAACTTGCTCGCGGGCCGAAGCGCCGACGGCCGCATGCGCCGCGTGCTGCTGCCGACGACGCCGGAATACGTCGGCTACGCGGACGTCGGCGTCGAGGACGGGCTGATCGCGGCGCGTCGTCCCGTGATCGAGGAGACGTCCGACCGATCGTTCAAGTATCGCGTCGACTTCGACAACCTCGCGCTGGATGACGAGATCGGCGCGATTTGCGTCTCGCGCCCGGCGAATCCGACCGGCAACGTGCTGACCGATAGCGAGCTCGCGCGCCTTGCGTCGCTCGCAAAAGCGGCGCGCGTGCCGCTGATCATCGACGGCGCGTACGGTCTGCCGTTCCCGGGCATCGTCTTCGGCGACGCGACGCCGCTCTGGAACGAGGACGTCGTCCTGTGCTTGAGCCTCTCGAAGCTCGGCCTGCCCGGCGTGCGCACCGGGATCGTCGTCGCGCATCCGGAGCTCATCGATGCGCTGACGAGGATGACTGCAGTGCTGAATCTCGCGGTCGGCAGCGTCGGGCCGGTGCTCGCCGAGCCTTGGGTCGAGAGCGGCGAGATCCTCGCGCTCGGCCGGCGCACGATCATGCCGTTCTACCGCGACAAGGCCTGCCGCGCGCGAGAGATCCTCGAGCGCGAGCTCGAAGGCGTCCCGTTCCGCATACACGAGCTCGAAGGCGCGTTCTTCATGTGGCTGTGGCTGCCCGGGCTGCCGATCGCGAGCGCGGAGCTCTATCGGCGGCTCAAGGAACGCGGCGTCCTCGTGCTCTCGGGCCACTATTTCTTCCCCGGCCTCGACGAGCCTTGGCCGCACAAGCACGAGTGCGTGCGGATCTCGTACGCGCAGGACGACGAGACGGTCGCGCGAGGCCTTGCGCTCCTCGCCCGCGAGGTGCGCGCCGCGTTCGACGGCCCGCCGGTGCATTCGGTGCGAGCCTCCGGCGGCGAGCGTTCACCGAACGCAAAGTCGCCATCCGCGCCCGAGCGCCAGGCCGCGACAGCCGTGCTGATGATTCGCCCGGCGCATTTCGGCGCGAACGCCGAGACAGCCGCGTCGAACCGCTTTCAATCGCCCGACGGAAACGCGACAGATGCCGCGTCGATCGCGTACGCCGCACCCGCGGAGTTCGACGCGCTCGCCGACGCGCTCGAGCGCGCAGGCGTTCGCGTGCACGTCCTCGAAGGCCGCGAAACCCCCGTCTGCCCGGACGAGGTTTTTCCGAACAATTGGTTCAGCACGCACGCCGACGGCACGCTCGTGCTCTATCCGATGATGGCGCCGAATCGAAGGCTCGAGCGACGCTCCGATCTCCGGCACGAGCTCGAGCGGCACGGGTACGCCGTGCGCCAGGTCCTCGATCTCAGCGGGCTCGAGGCGAGAGGACTCTTTCTCGAAGGCACCGGAAGCCTGGTCCTCGACCGAGCGAATCGGCTCGCGTTCGCGTGCGTTTCGGCGCGGACCTCGCCGGAGGCCGTGCACGAGCTCTGCGCGCGGCTCGGCTACGAGCCGATCGTCTTCGGCGCGTGCGACCGCGACGGCCACCCGATCTATCACACGAACGTGATGATGTCCGTCGGCACCGAGTTCGCCGTGGTCGCGAGCGAGACGATTCGCGAACGGCGCGACCGCGAACGCGTGCTCGGAGCGTTGCGCGAGACCGGGAAACGCCTCATCGCCATCGGGCACGACGAGCTTCGCGCGTTCGCCGGCAACCTCCTCGAGCTTTCGGGCGGCCGCGGACCGGTGATCGCGCTGTCGCGGCGAGCGCTCGATGCGCTCGCGCCGGCCGCGCGCGCGGCGCTCGCGGAGCACGGCGAGCTCGTCACGGCGTCGATCGACACGATCGAGACGCTCGGCGGCGGCAGCGTCCGCTGCATGCTCGCCGAGGTGCATCTTCCTCGCGCGGAGCCGACGCCCGCCGCATAGCGGCCGCGACCGGCTGCCCCCTCAACGCTCGCCGACGTAAACGATCGTCGCGTCGAGATTCGTGCGGTCGAGCCCGGAGACCTCGTACAGCACCTCGAACGAAGGCGCCTCGCCGGCAGCGGTCTCGGGCGCCGCTTCCTCGAGCCTGCGGACGTGCCGCAGGTTCGCGACCGCGTACGCGGTCTGCATCACGCCGGCGTCGCGCGTGCCGGCGACGATCATCATCTGATTCCCCGCAGGCCCCGGGAACGTCGCGAACAGCCCGTAGTCGAGATAGTTTCGCGACGCGGACGGCAACCCGCCGCCGCTGACGTACAGCTTGCCGGTCTCCTTGACGATCACCTCGTCGAAGGTCTCGCCGACCGCGAGACCCGACCCGTCGAAGAAGAAATTGCGCAGCTTGTCGAGCGCGCTGATATAGCCGACGTACAGGATATGGTTGTCCCGCAGGTCCTCGGCGTCGAGATCGGACATCGACGCGATGTGGACCGGTTTCTCGGACGTGTAGAGCACGCGCAGGATGTCTCGCAGCGCGAACGCGGTGCTGCGCGGCAGATAGGTGAGATCGAGGTCGATGTAATTGCCCGCGTCCGGGTCGAACATCAGGTACTCGTCGAGATCCTTCCTCGAGTTGATCGAGAAATTGCGGATCAGCCGGGTGACGTTCCCGACCTCGTCGAGCTCGCCGAAGATGTAATAGTCGCCGACGACGATCAGCGTCGGGGTCTCGTCGTCCAGAATCGGCGCCCAGATCTCCGACGCGGCCACGAGCTCGTCGGCGGTCGGCGCGTTGTGGCGCTCGGCGAGCCACCATCCGAGCGCGACGCCGACGACGCATGCGAGCGCGGCGACGAGCGCGGCGGCGCGCCAGCCGACGCGCCGCGTGTCGGCCTCGCTGATCGCCGCATCGGCCGCCTCGTCGCTCTCGTTCGGCACGAGCGCGACGCGATACTCGCCCTTCGGCACGACGATCCGAGACCCGCTGCCGCGGCCCGCGGTCGCGTAGTAGTTGTCGAGCTTCTGCCGCAGATGATGCGCGTAGACGCGCACCATCGAGTCCTGACCGGGATCGAAGTCCGGCCCGCGATTGAACACGGACGTCGCGATCTCGTGCTCCTTCGGCGTCCGGCCCTCGAGCGTGCACTCGACGAGGAACTCGAGCAGCCGCGCGTAGGACTTCGAGCGGCCGAGCGCGCCGCTTGCGAGTATCTTTGCCGCTTCGTCTCGGATTCTGTCTTGCGGCGCGTTGGCCTCTGGCTTCGCTGACTGCATCTTGGGAGCGGTCGTACTCACGGGAAACGCGGAACGCGTCGGCTTTCCGACCAAGAGGAGAGTCGAGACTCGACCACGGGTAGTCTACTCTCGCGCTCGTGCAGGTCCAACGGTCGTGCCCCGAGCTCAACGGACGTCGCGGCCGCTGATCACCTCGCCCAGTCGCGGCGCCGCGTGCGCCGGCGCCATCTCGCCTCGTTTCAACCGCCTGAAGTAGTCGTGGTACGCGCGCATCGCGACGGGACCGAAGATCAGCATGATCGGGATATTCGCCCAGAGCATCACGCCCGTGCCGAAAGTCGAGAACAGATCGAGCTGATCTTCCGTGCGCACGAGCTGCACCGTCGCAATGATCAGCAGGCAGTACACGACTCGATAAGGCATCACGGCGCGCTGCCCGAACAGATAAATGGTGCCCTGCTCGCCGTAATAGCTCCACGAGATGATCGTCGAGAACGCGAAAAGCCAGACCGCGAGGGGCACGACGAAGCCGCCGAGTCCCGGCAGCACGCGGTCGAAGGCTTTCGCCGTCAGCGTCGCGCCCTTGAAGTCGAAGTACACGCCTTCGACCGCGATCCTCGGCTCGATGCCGGGCGGCACGAAGATCGTGTCGAAATCGACGGTCCAGCCGAGCGAGTCGCTGCCGTGCAGATGGCCGTAGACGCGATGCCGCGTCATACCGGTCACGGGATTGGTGCCCGCTTCGACGACGACGAAAACCGGCGCGCCCTCGCGCATCTGCGCCTCGGCCTCGACCTCGTCGACGACTCGCACGCGCACGGAGCCGATCTGCCATTCGACGTCGCCGGATGCCGTCCGGACGGGTTCGCCGCTCGAGACGGTCACGGGCGAGACGACGGGCGGCGTGTCGTATACGAGCGCCGGGCCTCGGCTCCACACGCCGCTCAGCAGGATCACGAGCCCCGTCATCGTGCAGACGACGAGCGTATCGATGAACGGCTCGAGTCCCGCGACGACGCCTTCGCGCACGGGCTCCTTGGTCTTCGCGGCGGAGTGCGCGATCGGCGCCGAGCCTTGGCCCGACTCGCTCGAGAAGAACGCGCGCTGCAGCCCCTTGAGAAATCCGTAACCCGCCGTGCCGCCGATGAACGCGCCGACGCCTTCGGACGGCGAGAACGCTTCCTCGAAGATCAGCGCGAACATCGCGGGAACCTCCGACGCGTTCGCGACGATCACGAAGATCGCGGCAATGATGTAGATCGCGCACATGAACGGCACGAGGCGCGCCGCGACTTCTCCGATGCGCCGAATGCCGCCGACGATCACGAGGCCGACCGCGAGCGTCAGCACGATACCGCTGATCCAATGCGGCACGCCGAGATACGTGTACGAGATATCCGCGACGTTCCATGCCTGGAACATGTTGCCGCCGGTGGCCGTCGAGACGAGCAGCGTCACGCAGAAAATCGCGCCGATCACCGCGCCGACCGGCGCGAGGCGCGGGTGGATCTGCGCGAGCCCGCGGCGTACGACCCACATCGGTCCGCCGTGCGGATTCGCCGGATCCGACGTGTCGCGGTAGAGCATCGCCTGCGTGACCTCGGTCATCTTGAGCGCCATGCCGACGAGGCCGACGACCCACATCCAGAACAGCGCGCCGGGGCCGCCGAGCGAGATCGCGATCGCAGCGCCGGCAATGTTGCCGAGACCGACGGTCGCCGACAGCGCGGTCGACAGCGCCTGGAAGTGATTGATCGCGCCGGGATCGGCCTTCTCGTCGTAGACGCCGCGGACGATCGCGACACCATGCGTCAACGCCCGGTACTGACCGAACGCGCTCCACAACGTGAACAGGACTCCCACGCCGAGCAGCGTGAACAGCGCGTAGTCGTGCCACACGATGGCGTTGATGGCGCCGATGACGTCCGTGAATGTTTGCATTGCCCCCCGAATCCGCGAACGTTATGCGTAGAAGACGGCCGCCGCGCGCTCGATCGTCCAGAACGCGGCGATGGCGCCGATCGGATAGGCTACCGCGCGTCCCCAGCCGGCCGGTACCGGCAGCGCGGTCCGCAACCAAAGCCCCCCCAAGGCGAGCGCGACGGCGACGAATAGAAGCTGACCGAGCTCGACGCCGACGTTGAAGAACAGGAGCGCGATCGGCACCGCGTGCTGCGGCAGGCCGACCTCGGCGAGCGCGCCGGCGAAACCGAAGCCGTGCAGCAGCCCGAACGCGAACGCGACGAGCCACGGAAAGCGCGCCGTCAAATCCGTGCGCGTCGAGCCGCCGCGCGCGAGCTCGGTCGCGAGGAACAGAATGCTCAACGCGATCGTCGCCTCGACCGGCGCCGACGGGACGTTGGTGATCCCGAGCGTCGCCGCGCCGAGCGTGATGCTATGCGCGATCGTGAACGCCGTGATCGTCGCGACGAGCCGCTTGACGCCGCGAACGATCAGAAGCAGTGCGAGCACGAACAAGAGATGATCGATGCCGAGAAGGATGTGCTCGATCCCGAGCACGAGATAGGTCGACGCGACGTCGCCGATGCCCCCTCTTTCGGGCACCCTCACGTCCGGCGAGCTCGGCACGAGGCGATGCGTGTACGACGTGCCGTCGGCGAACGCGATGCGGACGAGCACGTCCGTCTCGGTGGCGTCGAGCCCGCGCACCGCGATCTTCCGGCCCGCGATGCCGCCGTCGCAGACGATCGTGCCGTGCTGGAGCCGCGCATCGCCGACGAGGGACGTGCGCACGCGCCCGTCGACGCGGCACTCGCCCGGGAAAGCGGGCTCGAGCACGTCCGCGAGGCCTCCCGGCACCGAGACTTTCCACTCGACGTCGTAGCGGCCGGGCTCGGTCTCGGTCAGGCCGAGATAGGCCGGGCTCAGGCGATGCGCGAGCGCGGGCAGCGCGACCGCCCAAGCGAGCACGAGGATCGACAACCGCCGTACCGAACCGCTCAAGAGCCCGCTCCGTTCGCGGCAGCGCGCGACGCATCGTCGGCGTCGGGCCACTCGACGACGATGTCGTAACGCGCGCGCATGCGCGCGTATTCGGCCTCGTTGCGTTCAGCGCGGCGCTCCGCGGCGTACGCCGCGACCACGTCGTCGCGCGCCTCGTCGAACGTGCGCCGGCGCGCCGGCCGATGCTCGACGACTTTCGCGAGATGAAGGCCGAAGTCGGACTCGTACGGCCCGTCCCAGCTCCCCGGCGCGGCCGAGAACAGCGCGTCCGTCATCTCGGCGCCGAACAGCACCTCGACGCGCGCCCGCTCGGCGTCGTCGTAACGAAACCGTAGCGGCGTGCGGTCGCCGATTCCGGCCGGGTCCGCGCCGTCGCGCAAGAGGCGCAAACCCTCTTCGACGCTCGCGTCGAGCGATTCGCCGCGCATCTGCGGACTGAAGAAGACTTGCTCGAACGTGATCGTCTCGGGCAGCACGAAGCGCTCGGCGTGCGTTGCGAAATACTCGCGCAGCGCTTCCTCGGAAGGCGGCTCCGGATCGGCGAGATCCTGCGTCAGGTACTGCATCTTCTCGATCAGCCGCCTGCGTACCTCGTCGTCGTTCTCGTCGAGGCCGAGCGCGAGCGCTTCGCGATAGAGCACCTCGTCGCGGATATGAGGCTCGAGCAGCTCGCGCAGCTCGTCGCGAGTGGGCTCCCGGCCGTGGAGGCGCCGCGCGGCTTCCGCCACGCGTTCGACCGTGGCCGCATCGATCACGATCCTGTCCGGATCGTCGCCGCGCTCGTCGCGCACGAGCGAGACGGCGAAAAGCAGCGCGCCGAGCGCGAGGAAATGCAGCAACGGATCTTTCAAGAGCTTCACGACCATCCGATCTCGAGCGCAGCGCGGCGCGCGCCGCATTATTGAATGGCCGGGAAGCGGCGGACAAGGCGCCGACCGCGTACTCGATCACGGTCCCCGCATCGTGCACCGGTATGATAGCGGCCGATGAATCCCGTCCCGCTCGCGCGCTTCGCGCTCATCGTCGTCACGGCGCTCCTCGCCGCGTGCACCGACGCGCGCCGTTACGACCCGCTGCCCGAGGGTGCGGTCGTGCTCGCTTTCGGCGACAGCGTCACGCACGGTACTGGTGCAGGCACCGGCGAGGACTATCCGTCGCGCCTCGCGGCGCTGACCGGCTGGCGCGTCGTGAACGCGGGCGTTCCGGGAGATACCGCGCAGCGTGCGAAGGAACGAATCGACGATGCGCTTCGCTCCTCCAAGCCTGCGCTCACCATCATCGAGCTCGGAGGAAACGACTTTCTGAGGCGTCGCGCCGCGGCCGACGTCAAGGAGGATCTGCGTGCGATCGTGCGCGCGGTGCGCGAAGCGGGTGCGTTACCCGTGCTCGTCGGCGTGCCCGAGCCTTCCGCGTTCGCCGCGGTGACGGGCCGGCTCGCGGACTCGCCGATCTATGCCGCGCTCGCGGCCGAGGAAGACGCGCTCTTGATCGAAGACGCGCTCTCCGACGTGCTTTCGGAGGGCTCGTTGCGCGCCGACCCGATTCATCCGAATGCGGCGGGATATCGTCTCCTCGCCGAACGAATCGCCGACGCGCTCGCGCGCGCAGGGCTACTCGATATTCGCACGTGAGCGTCCGGCGCCATGCCGGACGCTCACGCCGCATCGCACCGATACGAGGACGTCAGTCGACGGCAACGAAAAGCTGACTCTCGCCGCGCCGAACGAGGAGCAGGACGCTCTCGCCGCGGGCGCGCTCGAGCGCGGCCGCGGCTTGATCGGCGGACTCGATCCGCTCGCGGTCGATCTCGACGATCACGTCGCCGGGTCGAAGCCCGTGCCGCGCCGCGGGACTGCCCGGCCGGACCGCCGCGACGAGCGCGCCTTCGACTTCCGCAGGCAGCGCGAGCCGGGCCCGTTCGGAATCGGTGAGCGGCACGAGCCGCAAGCCGAGCGGCGCGTCCGCACCGCGGCTCGGTCGGGCCGGCGGCGCGTAGAAGCCGCGCCCGTCCTCCGCGCGCTGCCCGAGCTCCACGTCGAGCGTGCGCTCCGCACCGTCGCGGATCACTCGCACGGCGACCCGCTCGCCGGGCGCCGTCTCCGCGACCGCGAAAGTCAGGTCGCGCGCCGAGCCGATCTCGCGATCGCCGAACCGGATCACGACGTCGCCGGCCTCGAAGCCGGCCTGCGCCGCGGGGCCGTCCGGCAGCACGCGCGCGATCAACGCTCCCTTCGGCGTTTCGAGGCCGAGCGATTTCGCGAGACTCGGATCGAGCCGCTGCAGCTCGACGCCGAGCCAACCGCGCTCGACGGCGCCCTTCTCCTTGAGCTGCCGAACCACCGACGCCACGCGATTCGAAGGAATCGCGAAACCGATGCCGACGTTGCCGCCGTTCGGCGAGAAGATCGCGGTGCTGACGCCGATCACCTCGCCGTTCACGTCGAGCACCGGCCCGCCGGAGTTGCCGTGATTCATCGGCGCGTCGATCTGCAGATAGTCGTCGTACGGCCCCGAGCGGATGTCCCGGCCTCTCGCCGACACGACGCCGACCGACACGCTGCCGCCGAGCCCGAACGGATTGCCGATCGCGATCACCCAATCGCCGACCCGTACCGCGTCCGAGTCCGCGAACTCGACGTGCGGCAGCCTTTCGTCGACGTCGAGCTCGAGCAGCGCGAGATCCATCTGCGGATCGTCGCCGACGATCGTCGCCTCGAGCTGCCGCCCGTCGGCGAGCGTCACGCGAATCTCGTCGGCGCCCGCGACGACGTGATGGTTCGTGACGACGTAGCCTTCCGGGTCGATGATGAAGCCGGAACCCGCGCCTTCGGCGCGCCTCGGCACACCGGGCATGGGCGGCATCTCGAAGAAGCGGCCGAAGAATTCGTCGAGCGGCCGGCCTGGAAACGGCCGCGCATCGCGCGAAAAGCCCGTGCCCGTCGCAATCGTTTTCGTGACCGCGATGTTCACGACCGCGGGCATGGCCCGCTCGACGACGTCCGCGAACGACGGTGCAAAGCTCTCCGCACGCGCCTGAGCGAGCGCCGTCGACGGCGGCGGCAACAGCGTGAAATGAAGCGCGGCGGCGCCGCCCAGCGCCGCGATTGCGGCCGCGGCGACGGCCCGCGGCCTGCTCTTGCCCGATCGAGTCATCGTTTGCCTCCATTCGGTTTCGAGCCGAACGGCTCGCGTTGGCAGAACGCTAGAACGCGGGGGCTTACGGGCCGCTCACCGTTTCCCTACGAATCGGTAACCCGCTCCCAAGGCCACATTACGGATCGTTAATCCGCCGTTCAGGCGCCGCCCATTAGCGTTCGGCAAAGATTCGGAACGACCGTGAGGAAGGGCGATGACGGGATCGAAAGCCGCGATGCTGCTCTTGGCCTTCGCAAGCGCGGGGATCGGCGCGTCCGGGCCGCGGCCGGAGCCGGCGGCGCAGAAGCTCGCTCCGATCGAAAGCGTTCCGGCAAACGCCCTTCACGGCTTCAGCGTCGTCAGCGACGACACGTTGATCGTCTGGACGACGCCGCGGAAACCCTATCTCGTCCGTTTGTTCCGGCCGAGCCGGGAACTAAAGTTCGCGACGACGATCGATGTCAGTTCGTTCGGCCGAAGAATCCATGCGCGGTTCGATACGGTCGAAGTGGACGGGTTCAGCTACCCTATCCGTGCGATCTACGAGTTGAGCCGAGACGACGCCGAAGCGCTCGCGGCCACCGGCCGAGCAAGCGACGATCCGACCGTCGCGACGTGCCGAGCCGCCGACGTGGAGGCGAAGACCCACCTCGCTGAAACGTGCGCATCCTGATCATCGAAGACGACAACCAGGTCGCGTCGTTCATCCGCAAGGGCCTGATCGAATCGGGCTGGAACGTCGACGTGGCCGACAACGGCAAGGACGGCCTCTTCCTCGCGGCGACGGAGCGCTACGACGCGCTGATCGTCGACCGCATGCTGCCCGGCGTGGACGGCCTCACGGTGATCCGCACGCTCAGGGCCTCGGAGAACAAGACGCCCGCCCTCGTGCTGAGCGCGCTCGGCGAGGTCGACGATCGCGTCCAGGGGCTCAAAGCCGGCGGCGACGACTATCTCGTCAAGCCCTTCGCGTTCAGCGAGCTCGTCGCGCGGCTCGAAGCGCTCGTGCGCCGGTCTCGCTCGGCCGGTGAAGCGCCCGTCACGGTGCTCGAGGTCGGGGATCTCAAGATGGATCTGCTGCGCCGCGAGGTCTATCGATCCGGCCGCAAGATCGAGCTGCAGCCGAGGGAATTCCAGCTCCTCGAATTTCTGATGCGCCACGCGGGCCAGGTCGTGACGCGCACGATGCTCCTCGAAGGCGTCTGGAACTACCACTTCGATCCGCAGACCAACGTGATCGACGTTCACGTGAGCCGCCTGCGCGCGAAGATCGACCGCGACTTCCCGACGCCGCTGCTGCATACCGTGCGCGGCGCGGGGTATCGCCTCGACACGACGGCGTAGCGGCCTCGCGCATGCGCCTCCCCGCCCTCTTTCGTACGACGATCTTCCAGCTCACGCTCGTCTACATGGCGCTATTCGGCGCGTCCGTGCTCGCGCTCTTCACGTTCATCTATTGGTCGACGCTCGGCTATCTCGAGCGGCAGACCCAGCAGATCATCGAGGCCGAGATCCGCGGGCTCGCTGAGCAGGTCGAGCGGCGCGGCATCGTCGGGCTCGCTGACGTCATCACCGAGCGCGTGCGACGCGATACGGAGCGGCGCTCGATCTATCTGCTCGTCGATGCCGCGCTGCGGCCGATCGCGGGAAACGTCGCGCGCTGGCCGGAGCGGCTCGACCGCCGCGGAGAATGGGTCGTTTTCCTCAAGGCGGAAGGCGACGGCGGCTACACGCCCGTGCGCGCGCTCGTGCTCGGCGTCGGGCCGGGCTTCAGGCTGCTCGTCGGCCGCGACGTGCGCGAGCTCGAGCAAATCAACGAGGTGTTCCGCCGCGCGTCGGTCTGGGGGCTCGGCCTCACGATGGGCTTGTCGCTGCTCGGCGGACTCTTGATCGGCTTCAGCGCGCAGCGCCGTCTCGCGCAGATCAACCGCACGACGCGCCAGATCATCGCCGGCAACTTGAGCCAACGCGTGCCGGTGACCGGCGGCGGCGACGAGCACGACGAGCTCGCGGAGAACCTGAACGCGATGCTCGACCAGATCGAGAAGCTCATGGCGGGACTCCGTCACGTCGGCGACAGCGTCGCGCACGATCTCAGAAGTCCTCTGACGCGGCTCCGCACGCGCCTCGAGACGCTCGCGAATGCGCCGAATCCGAGCCGCGAGGACCTCGAAGCCTGCGTCGCGCAGGCCGATGCGCTGCTCGCGACGTTCAACGCGCTGCTCCGGATCGCGCGGATCGAGTCCGGCGCATACCGGAGCGCGTTCGCGCCGACCGATCTCGGCCGCATCGCGCGCGACGTTTGCGAGCTCTATCAGGCCGCGGCCGACGAGCGCGGCATCGCGCTGTCGTGCGAGGCGCCGGACGGCGCGCTCGTGATCGGCGACCGCGAGCTGCTCGCGCAGGCGCTGACGAACCTGCTCGACAACGCGGTGAAATACACGCCTGACGGCGGCCGTATCGACGTCGAGGTGACGGCGGCGCCGCGAAGCTACGTTCTCAGCGTCGCCGACACGGGCCCGGGCATCCCGGCCCACGAGCGCGAGCGGATGCTCGAGCGCTTCACGCGTCTCGACAGCGCGCGCTCGCTGCCGGGCAACGGGCTCGGGCTCGCGCTCGTCAAGGCGGTCGCGGAGCAGCACGACGGGCGGCTCACGCTCGGCGACCGAAAGCCCGGGCTCATCGTCGAGCTCGAGCTGCCGGCGGCGGCAACGAGCGCGGAAACGCTTGCTCGCGCTGAGATATCTCGCTAGTCACGAACATCGGCGGCCGCTGCTCTCGACTTCTCGAGGTTCCGCTCCGGAGCGCGAGATGAACGAGGGGACGGAAAAGGGAAGCTCGCCGGGCGAATCGGGAGCGGGCGCGCATCGCGCTCCGCGCGCCGGCATCAACGGCGCTCGAGACGAGGCCCCAGCACGGCGCGCCACGCTTCGAGCTTGCGCGCGTACGAATACGATGCGTTCGCCGGGCTCGTCGACGGGAGCCGCACCGACTCGAGCGCGCCAATCTCGGGCGGCAGCGTCGGCAGCACGCGCCGGCGCCAAAGCTCCCAAGCCATCGTGCCGTTGAGCGCGACGAAGCGAATCTTCCGGTGCGTCGCGAAGAACGTTCGGAAGTCGTTGATGATCATCGTGGACGGGACGATCGACGAATCGAGGCTGCCGCGCCGCTCGCCGGCGGCGAGCACGTCCCACAGCGCAATGCCGGACGAGCGCAGACGCTCGAGCCTCTCGGCATAATCGAGATGCGGGGCCGCGCCGACGAGCTCGCCCATGATCGCCCAGAACGCGTTCCGCGGCTGCGCGTAGTACTGCTGCGCCGCGATCGACGCCTCGCCGGGCAGGCTGCCGAGCACGAGCACGTGCGCGTCCGGTGCCGAGACCGGAGGGAAGCCGCGCGCGAACGGCACGGGCTCGCCGTCGCGGACGCGATCGAGTCGTGCACGCGCCGAGGCGCGCCGGCGTATGCGTGCGCCGCTCACCACTCGAGCTCCCGGTAATGCCCGTCGGCGCGAAGCGAGCGCATCTGCGCGAGAATCCATCTTTTCCGCCCCTCGACGAAATCGCTCGGCCGGTCGACGCGGTAGCGCTTCGGATTCGGCAATACGGCCGCGAGCAGCGCCGCCTGCTCGTCGTCGAGCTCGCGTGCCGAAATGCCGAAATACTTACGCGCCGCCGCTTCGACGCCGAATACGCCTTCGCCGAGCTCGGCGACGTTCAAATACACCTCGAGTATCCGCTCCTTCGGCCACAGCGATTCGATCAGCAACGTGAAGTACGCCTCGATGCCCTTACGAACGAAGCTGCGTCCGGGCCATAGGAACAGGTTCTTCGCGACCTGCTGCGAGATCGTCGACGCGCCGCGCAGCCTGCCGCCCGCACGGTACGCCGCGACCGCTTTCTCGATCGACTGGAAGTCGAAGCCGTTGTGCGCGAGGAAACGCTGGTCCTCGGCCGCGATCACGGCGTGCGCCGCCGCCTGCGAGATCGCGTCGCGGCCGACCCAGACATGCGCCTGCGACCTGACGGGGATCTGCTGCTGCAGCATCATCGCCGTGACCGGCGGATCGACGTACCGCAGCAAGGCCACCGCGCCGACGCTCGCCAGCACGCCGGCGATGGCGAGCGCCGCGAGCGTCGCGAGGATCCGCCGCACGACAAACCGCGCAGGGTGTTTCGGCTTTGCATTCTTGCGTGGGCGCCTCGCCCGGCGTGCCACGAGCCTGCCTCCTGTCGCTTCAGCCGCCGGCTCCTCTCGTCCGCGGCTTCGAGCGCCGGCCGGAAACGCCGGCGGGCATTACCGTAATACAAAAGCGGCCGCCGCGCGTCGTGTCTCCGCCCGTAGGCCGGCTGCCGAAAGGAACGCGCTACAATCCTCGACGCGCGTCGATCGACGAGCGACTCGAATCGTCCGCAACAGGCATTGGACGCGTGAAACGACGTTGACCGAGAACCATCCCGCGATCACCGAGACGGAGCGCGAGCGCTGGGAGCGACGTTACCGCGAAGGCGCGTACGCCGAGCGGACGCATCCGACGGCATTCCTCGCGGAATGGGAGCCGAGGCTCCCGCGCGGCCGCGCGCTCGACGTCGCGTGCGGCGCGGGACGCAACGCCCTGTTCCTCGCGTCGACCGGGCGGCGCGTCGACGCGCTCGACATCTCGCCGACCGCGCTCGCGCGGGGCCGCGCCGCCGCCGCATCCCGCGGCCTCGAGATCCGCTGGATCGAGGCGGATCTCGATCCGGATCCGGACGCGGTGCTCCCCGAAGGTCCCTACGATCTGATCGTCGTCGTGCGCTACGTGCATCGCGGGATTCTCGCGCCGCTCTGGAAGCGGCTCGCGCCCGGCGGCGCCTTGCTCTGCGAGCAGCACGTCGACTCGACGCAAGAGGTCGTCGGGCCGCGGCACGCCGACTTCAGGATGCGTCCGAACGAGCTGCTGCGCGCCGTCCTCGCGCTCGGCCCGGACGTCGAAGTCCGCGATTACCGGGAAGGCGTCGTGCTCGACCCGGACGGGCGCCGGGCCGCGCTCGCGCAGATCGTGTCGTTCCGCGGCGACAAGCGCTGACGCGCCCAGGGACGCCGCCCCGGCGAAATGCTATCGTCCCCAAGAATCGCGCCGCGCCTCGTCCCGACGTCATGACCCACCGTTCATCGAAGTGCCGCTCACTCGGTCTCGCGCTCGGCGGGTGGCTCGCGTTCGTTTCGTGCGCGCGCGCCGAAGACGCCGAGGGAACGCCTCCCGCGGCGCCGGGCCAGCTCGAGGAACGGCTGCTCGAGGAGCTCGCCGCGCGCGGCGCGAAGATCGGCAACATCGAGATCGTCGTGCAGAACGTGTTCGATACCAGCGATCCGGAGGAAAGCAAGCGCCTCTATCGCTGGGCGAATCGAATGCACATGACGACGCGCGAGAGCGTCATCGAGAGCATCCTGCTATTCGAAGAAGGCGATCCGCTCGAGCCGCGGCTCCTCGCCGAATCCGCCCGACTGCTCCGCGCGCGGGATTTCCTCGTCGAGGCGACCGTCGAGCCGAGCGCGTATCACGAGGAGACGAATACCGTCGACATCCTCGTCGTCGCGCGCGACGGCTGGTCGTTGTCGCCGGAGATCAAGATCGGCCGTAACGGCGGCGAGAACGAGCTCGGCCTCGGCATCGAGGAAAGCAACCTGCTCGGCACCGGTAAGGGCCTGACCGTCTCGTACTCGACCGACGTCGACCGCGACGAGGCGTTCCTCGCGTACGCGGATCCGAACGTGCGCGGCAGCCGCGCGAAGCTCGACGTCGTCCTCGCGAACACGAGCGACGGCGATCGCTTCTCGCTTTCCGCGGGACGCCCGTTCTACGCACTCGATACGCGCTGGTCGGTCGAGGGGCTCGTGCACGACGAGGAGCGCGTCGATCCGATCTACGATCTTGGCGAGACGGTCGACGAGTTCGTGCATCTGCACCGCACGTTCACGATACAAGGCGGCTGGTCGCGAGGCATTCGCGGGAACGACCGGGCGCTTCGTTGGATCGGCGGATTCACGCGCGACGAGCACGAGTTCCGGCCCGCGCCCGACACGATCGTCCCGCTCCTCTTGCCGGAGAATCGCACGCTCGCGTATCCGTGGATCGGATTCGAGATCGTCGAGGACGACTTCCGCGTGATGACGGAGCTGAACGATATCGGGCGAACCGAGGACGTGCCGCTCGGCTTGAACGTCCGCGCGACGCTCGGTTTCTCGTCGGAATCGTTCGGCGCGGACCGGCGCGCGCTGCTCCTGTCTTTCGCTGCGTCCAAGGGCTGGGAACCCGGGCCCGGAAAATTATTCCTGCTCGACGCGTCGGCGTCGACGCGCCGCGAGCGCGGGCTCTATCGCAACTCGCTCGTGTCGCTGGGCGCGCGCTACTACCAGCGCAATCTCGGCCACCATCTGTTTCTGACGAGCCTCTCGGCGACCGTTTCCGGACGCCTCGATGCCGAGCGGCAGATCCTGCTCGGCGGCGACAACGGCCTGCGCGGCTATCCGCTGCGTTATCAGGCCGGCAAGCACCGCGCGGTGCTGACGCTCGAGCAGCGCTTCTTCACTGACTGGTATCCGTGGCGGCTCTTCAGGGTCGGCTACGCGGTCTTCCTCGACGTCGGCCGAGTGTGGGGCGAGGACCGGCGCGCGACGCCCCCGCTCGGAACGCTCGCGAATATCGGCGCGGGCCTGAGGCTCACGTCGCCGCGCTCGAGCAGCCGGCAAGTCGTGCACATCGATCTCGCGACGCCGCTCACGAGCGAGGACGACATCGACTCGTGGCAGCTGACGGTCGAGACGAAGCGCTCGTTCTGATCGAGCGCGGGCTCAGGCCGCGAACGGCTTGCCGTCGATATCGATCGCCCGCGGCAGACGGCGAACGCGCTCGAGCCAGCGCGTGACCGCGGGCCAGCGGTCCGTGTCGTAACCGGAGACCCCGAGCATCGACACCGGGCCGAAGATCGAGATGTCCGCGATCGTCGGATGCGGCCGCGCGAGCCACTCGCGCCGTTCGAGGTGCGCATCCATCAGCTTCAGAATGTGATCACAGCGAGCGTCGATCTCGGCGTCCGACAGCGTGATCGCCTCGGGACGGCGAATCTTCGCGCGTTTCATCCACGGGCCCTGGTGTACCTCGTTCGCGGACTTGGACATCCACTCCGCGACCTTCGCCTCGCCTTCCGCGTCGACCGGCAGCCATCGATTCGTGGGATCGTACTTGCGCGCGAGATAGACGAGGCACGCGTGCGAGTCGGCGATCGTGAAATCGCCGTCCTGCATCGCCGGCATCTGCCCGAAAGGATTCAGCGACAGGAACGGCTCGCGCTTGTGCTCGCCGCCGTACATATCGATGTCGACGAGCTCGTACTCGAGATCGAGGATCGACAACAGCAGGCGAACCTTGTAGCCGTTGATCGACGCCATCGTGGAGTGCAGCCGAATCATCGTCCCTCCGGCGAGAACGCATCGTGCGCATCATAGCCGAACGGCCGCTTCGGGCAGCGGAGAAGCGCGCGATCCGGCGGGAACGAGGCTCGCGTCCTAGAAGAGCCGGTTCAGGCCGAGCACGAAACGGTTACGCTCGTACTCGAAGGTTTCGTCGTCCGAAGAGTTCTCGCCGACGCGATACTGACCGACGAGCTGCCAGCCCGAGCCGAAGGAGCGGGTCGCCGTCAGGCTGAGCTGCGACAGCGACTCGTCGCGCGGCACCTCCAATCTCCCGTATCGACTCTTGCGCAGCAGCCCCGCGACGCCGAGCGTCCAATCCGCACCGAGCCAATACTCGTACCCCGCGAAAAGCTCGTGACGCTCCGGCGAGACGCTGGCCTCGGCTCGATCGTTGCGCTCGCGCACGTAACCGAGCTCGAGCATCCCACGCGCGCCCCGCTGCTCGAACGCGACGCTGACGCGGTCACGCGTGCCCTTCACGTACCAATACTCGGGCGCTAGATCCGCGACGTCGTCGCGCGCATAGCGAAGCGCGACCGACGCGGCTTCTCCGACGCGATGTCGCGCGGTCAAGGATGCGCCCAGCCGCCGCTCGAAGCCGTCGCCGGCCAGCAGGTTGTACGCATAGTGCGACCCGGCGTCGAGCTGCCAGCCGCCCGCGTCGAAAAGGTAAGCGACGCCGATCTGGAAGCCGTCCTGATCGAACGACCGGGCATTCGCATAACGCATCATGTAGGCGCTCGCGTCGACGCGCACGGACTGCGATCTGCCGAGCCGTCCTCGGATCAAGCCGAATGCCTCGAGCATCGGGCTCGACGTCGAAAGACCGGCGGGCAGGCTCGCCTCGTCGACGAGCGCGACGTTATCGTCGTAACCGACCGAGAAATCGAATAGGCCGAGCCAGTCGACCTTGTCCGCCGGCTCGATCGGCTCTTGCGGCGCGGTCCGCTCGAGCATCGTCTCGGCGAGTGCTGCGACGGCCGGATCGTTGCCGGCCCGCGCGCGCGTGAACGCCTGCCGTGCTTCGACGATCCGCTCCTGACGGAGCAACGCGAGCCCGAGGTTGTACTCGGCGAGCGGCCGCATCTGCGGATACGCAGCGGCGAGCTCGCGGAAGATGCGCTCGGCCTCGGCAAATTCGCCGAGGCGGTAGTGACTCACGCCGCGGTTGTAGTCGACGGCCGGCCCCTTCATCCCGGCCGCCTTCGCCGCCGCGAAGCGCGCGGCCGCCGTCGCGTAGTCGCCGTCGGCGAACGCGGCGCTCGCTTCCGCGAACAATGCGCTCGGATCGGCGGGCGATGCGCTCGCCGACACGCCGGCGGCACCGGCGATCCAGATCGCGATGGCCAGTTGGAAGCGTCGTAGCATGCCGTTGCTCCCCCTGCCTCGGCGAAGCGCGTTCCTTCGCCTCGGCCCGGCGTCGTCCACGCGATGCCGGCCGGGATCCCTCGTGCTCGCGAAGCGCATGCAAAGAATCGGCCGACGCGCGGCAACACCCGTTCCTTAGGTGTGCGGTCCAGGGTAGCAACGGACGCCGCGAATCCGGATCTGTCGGCTGCCGGCGTCATTCGATCGAAGCCGGCATGATCGACGGCAATATCAAGGACGCTCGGGGTCGGGTTGCGCCTCGTCGCGCTCCGCCGAGGCTTCACGATCCGATCTATTGCCGCGCTCGGAGCGATCTCGCGCGTCGGGCCTATCCGGACGGTCGCGGGCGTCGTCGCGCGAGACGTTCTCGTCGGCTTCGCTCGCCCGCTCGCCGCGGCGGTCACGCTCCGGGACATCGCGCCGATCCATACGGTCCGCGGCCTCGGACCGGTCCGAGCGATCGCGGCCTTCGACCTCGGGGCGATCCGGGCGCTCGCGGCCCTCGGCGTCGGGGCGGTCGCGGTCGCGGCCCTCCGCTTCGCGCTCTTGGCGGTCACGGCCTTCGGGCTCGGGTCTGTCCAACCGGTCCCGGCCTTCCGCTTCCGGTCGCTCCCGAGCCGTGGCGCCCTCGGCCCCGGCAGTCGGCATCGGCGCATCCGGCTGCTCCCGAGCGGCGTCGCGCCCATCCCGCGCGGCGCTCGACATCGGCATCCCGGGCCGTTCAGGGCCGATGGGCCCGTCCGCGGCGCTTGCCGCCGCCGATTCGGGTCCGGCCGACGGGACGGGCTCCGCCGGGACCTCGGGCAATCGAGCGCGCGCCGCGGCCGCGCGCCGCGTTTCCTCGGGGCTCGCGGCGGCGCTGCCCGACCTTTCCCGCTCGCGAGCATTCTCGGCGATCCGGGCGCGCACGGCTTCGGGCAGCTCGATGACCCGAGTGATCGCATCGGGCCGGGTCGCGCCCTCGGGCAGCAGGCGCATCGTGACGTCGAGGCTCTCGATCTCGTCGGCGGGAGGAGAATCCTGCGCCGCCGCGGGTGCGACGACCGCTACGGCCAACAGCGCGACCGCCCAAAGACCCCGAGATGCACGGTGCGAGAAGCTCATTGTCGGCTCGGCGTGCGCTGCCCTGACTCCTGTCCCCGACACGTACGAAACGCGTGCGCGTTCCAGATTCTGCGACTCGAACTCAGGCTTCCGTGCCGCGGACGTCGACGACGAACGTTTTCCGCCGCTGGCCGTGCTGCACCTCGACGAGCAGCTGACCGCCGGCGGCCGCCGTCGCGACGAGCGGCAGCGTGAGCTGATTCGCGCCCGCCTCGAGGTCCGTGCGCCAGCGCAGCTCGCGCTGCCCGGCGAGGCCGCCGAGACTGATCGAGCCGGTCAGCACGACCCGGATCTCGGCGTCGCGGAGCGCCGCCGGCGCGTCGACGGAGATGCTGACGTCGCGCACCTCGTTGAGCGCGAGCGTCACGAGCGGCGTCGTCGATGCCTCGGGCGCGGCGGGCTCGCGGTCGACGCCGACGAGCGCCCAAGCGATCGCCGCCGCGATCGCGGCGGAGCCGGCTCCGGCGGCAAGGCCGGCCAGGAACCCCGCCGCGCGCCGCGGGTTGCGCGGGGGCGGCCTCGTCGCGGCGCCCCCCGTCGCGGCGGCGATCGCGCGCTCGAGCGCGCCCGGCCGCGGCGGCGGAACGGCCTGCCCGCGTTCGGCCCGCAATACCCCGGCGGCAAACTGGGCGTCGCGGCAGCTCGCGCAGGTCGCGAGGTGCTCGATCGCCTCGCGGCGCTGCTCCGGGCGCGCGGCCGCACCGGCATCGATCAAGAGTGCCTGAACGTCAGCGCACCTCATCGCTCTCCTCCCGCGCCCCGCGCCGCGAGCGGCGCGCCGCCCGCGTCCTGCTTGAGCAGCTTGCCGAGCCTCGACCGTGCCCGGTGCAGACGCGACTTCAGAGTGCCTTCCTTGAGGCCCGTGATCTCCATCAGCTCGGCCAGCGTATAGCCCTCGATATCGTGCAGCGCAAGCAGGGTCCGCTGATCCTCGTCCAGCCGGCGCCAGGCGCGGTCGAGCCGTCGCGACCAGAGTGCCGACTCGGTTTCCTCGAGCGGACCGGGGCCGTCGGCGACGAAGCTCGCGGGATCGGTCGTCTCGATCGAATCGACGTGGCTGCGATCGAAACGCCGCAGCTGGTCGATGAAGATGCGGCGCATCACGCAAAGCAGCCAGCTGTGCGGCTGATCGAGCCGCTCGAGCTCGTCGAGGCGCGGAAAGGCGCGCACGCAGACTTCCTGCACGAGATCCTCCGCGTCCGGAACGGAGCGCGTGAAGCGGTAAGCCGTACGGTAAAGCAGCGCGTAATGCCGGCCGATCAACGCCTCGAACCGCTCGACCTTCGACTTGCCTCCTTGAATGAGTGTCAGGCGGGCCATTCGAGTCCTCGAGGTCGTCCTTCGCTAACACGGCTGGAAGCAGGTTTCGTTCCCGATCGGCCGCCTCACGGCGGATCGGCACCGCTTCCGCCGGTATGGGAGGAGCCGCGCCGCATCGAGTTCCCGGCACCGCGCTCGCGCTCGAACCCGGCTGCCGCGAAGGTACGCCTCGGCGCGCCTCCCTGCGCGCCCCCCGGTTCCCCTATAATGCGCGTCCCCTCTCGCCCGCGCCGCCCGCGCCCAGGACCTCATGCATTCGACGGACCGCCTGCGCAATATCGCGATCGTCGCGCACGTCGACCACGGCAAGACCACGCTCGTCGACAAGCTGCTGCAGCAGTCCGGAACGGTCGACAAGCGGGTGCAGCTGCCCGAGCGCGTCCTCGACTCGAACGATCTCGAGCGCGAGCGCGGCATCACGATCCTCGCGAAGAACACCGCGATCCGCTGGAGGGACTACCGCATCAATATCGTCGACACGCCGGGCCACGCCGATTTCGGCGGCGAGGTCGAGCGCGTCCTGTCGATGGTCGACGGCGTGCTGCTGCTCGTCGACGCCGTCGACGGACCGATGCCGCAGACGCGCTTCGTGACGCAGAAGGCGTTTCGGCGCGGCTTCACGCCGCTCGTCGTCATCAACAAGATCGACCGCGACGGTGCGCGCCCGGACTGGGTGCTCGACCAGACTTTCGATCTCTTCGATCGGCTCGGCGCGAGCGACGCGCAGCTCGATTTCCCCGTAGTCTACGCGTCGGCGCTGAAAGGCTACGCCAGCCTCGAGCCCGACGTCCGCTCGGGCGACATGACCCCGCTCTTCGAGGCGATCGTGAAACACGTCCCGCCGCCGACGGTTTCGCTCGACGGCCCGTTGCAGCTGCAGGTGTCGAGTCTCGATTACAACTCCTACGTCGGCGTGCTCGGCATCGGGAGGATCACGCGCGGCGTCGCGAAGCCGAACTCGCCGATCACGCTCGTGCGGCGCGACGGCCGCGTCGAGAACGCGACGCTCGGCGAGCTCTACGGCTTCGACGGCCTCGAGCGCAAGCGCATCGAGTCGGCGTCGGCCGGCGATATCGTCATGTTCAGCGGCATCGACGATCTCGGCATCTCGGACACGATCTGCGCGCGCGGTCATCCGGACGGCCTGCCGCCGCTCGACATCGACGAGCCGACCATCACGATGACGTTCGAGGTCAACAAGTCGCCGTTCGCCGGCCGCGAAGGCAAGTTCCTCACGAGCCGGCAGATTCGCGCGCGGCTCGAGCAGGAAGCGAAGCACAACGTCGCGCTGCGCGTCGAGGAGACGGAGGATGCGGATCGCTTCCGCGTCTCGGGCCGCGGCGAGCTGCATCTCGCGATCCTGATCGAGACGATGCGCCGGGAGGGCTACGAGCTCGCGGTCTCGCGGCCCGAGCCGATCGAGCGCGTCGTCGACGGCGAGATTCACGAGCCTTGGGAGCTCGTGACGTGCGACTTCGACGAGCAATACCAAGGCGCGGTGATGACCCGGCTCGCGGAGCGGCGCGGCGAGCTGCTGAACATCGTTCCCGACGGCCGCGGCCGAGCGCGCCTCGAGTACCGGATTCCGGCGCGGGGGCTGATCGGCTTTCGCACCGAGTACCTGACGATCACGGCCGGCACGGGCCTGCTCCATCACGTCTTCGACGGCTATGCGCCGCGCGCGTCGGGCGAGATCCGCCAGCGCAACAACGGCGTGCTCGTCTCGATGATCAACGGCCGCGCGACGGGCTATGCGCTCTTCAACCTCCAGGAGCGCGGGTCGCTGTTCATCGGTCCCGGCGACGAGGTCTACGAAGGGATGATCGTCGGCATCCACAGCCGCGGAAACGACCTGCCGGTGAATCCGACGCGGGAGAAGCACCTCACGAATATCCGCGCGGCGGCGAACGACGAGAATATCCTGCTGACGCCGCCGATCCGCTTTTCGCTCGAGCAGGCGCTCGAGTTCATCGACGACGACGAGCTCGTCGAGGTCACGCCGTCGAGCGTCCGGTTGCGGAAGAAGCTGCTTCGCGAGCACGAGCGGCGCCGCCAGAAAAAATCCGCTTGACGGCGACGGCTCGGGAGCGGTCGCGTGCGCCGGCATGACTCCGCGGCCCCGGCGCAGTAAATTCGGCGCAAATCGCCGCGCGCCGATCGAGATCGGCGCGCCATGACAACGAGGGACTCATCACGATGAAGCTCGCGTCCGTCGTTCACCGCGGCAAGCCGCTCGTCGCCGCGCAAGTCGATGAAACGAAGCTCGTCGCCGTCGACGCGCTCGCCGCGCTCGCGCGGGCCGTGGACGTGCTGCCCGCACCGGTCGACGACATGCTGCGCGTGATCGCGCTGCCGCCCGCGCGGCTCGCGGCGCTCGCTTCGGCGCTCGAGCGCGTCCGGAGCGGCGAGAGCGCCGTCGAGACGATCCGTGCCGACGCGGTCGAGTGGCGGCCGCCGGTGCCGAGGCCCGGCAAGATCTGCGCGGTTGCGATGAACAATTCGGCGAGTAACGAGCGCAAGATCAGCGCGCCGGATCATCCTGCGTTCTTCTTGAAGCCGGCGTCGTGCCTCGTGGGGCATCTCGAGCCGATCCGTATCCGGCCCTATTACGGCAGCGTGCATCCCGAGCCGGAGCTCGCGGCCGTGATCGGCCGAACGGCGCGCGATCTCGACGTCGACGGCGCGCTCGACGTCGTGTTCGGGTACACGATCTTCGACGACGTGACGAGCAACGGGATGCGCGCCGAGGACCGTTTCCACTACTACGCGGTCTACGCCAGCGAGAAGAACCCCGACGAGACCGTGCGCGTGGAGCAGCACCTGTCTTACGCCGGACGTTACAAGGGCAGCGATACGTTCGGCGCGATGGGGCCGTGGCTCGTCACGCGCGACGATGTTCCGAATCCCGACGATCTTTCCGTCGTGTGTAAGGCCGGCGACGAGACGATCGCGGACGACAGCACGCGTTACTACAACTACAAGGTCGCCGAGGTCATCGCCTTCATCAGCCAGTTCCAGACGCTCGAGCCGGGCGACGTGATCTCGTTCGGCACGGCCTTCAAGCCGGGCAGCACCCGTAAGTCGATCCACCATGCGAACCTGCAACGGATCCCCGGTCCGATCGAGATCACCATCGAGGGTCTCGGCACGCTGTCGAATCCCGTGATCCTCGAGCAGCGCGAGCTCGGGCGATGGCGCCGTGCTTCTGCCGCAAAGCACAACCGAGGCACAAGCAAGATTTAGCTCGCTATCGCCTCGTCGGCGCCTGTTGTAGCATCGACAACCATCTCGCTCGCCGTTAAGCTAACGGGTTCTCCGTGTCTGGCCGGCAGCGGGGGCGGATCCCGCCTGCCGCACGAGCCTCTTGCAGCGGTGAACGTCGTGGGAACGCATGTCTATCACTCGGTTCGTGGATGCTGCCGCCCTCGCGACTCTTGGTGTAGCTCACCACTTTTAGGTGTTCTAGACCACTGACGGCAATCCGTCGTTCGGGAATTTTCCTAGCCTAGTCAGGCGATTAGCTGACTGGCGGCGCCTGGCACACAAGCTGCTAAAGCCGCTGTCGGCTGCCAGGACGGCCAAAGAATCAAGGCTCGAGAATGAAGCGCCCGGTGCTTTCCAAATCATCGCTGATGGCGGTAGGACTCGTCGCTGCCGTGGTCTTGTGGATGTTGTCGGGGCTCGTCGGCGACGCGGGAACGTCGACGCCCGCCGGTATCGGAAGTCCGTCGACCGAAAGCGGCGCAGCGCCCGACCGCGAGGCGCTGCCGGTCACGGTCGCGCGCTCGAAGGCCGCGCCGGTCGTGCGCGAGATCGTCGTCAGCGGTCGCATCGAGCCGAACCGGATCGTCGAGGTCAAGGCCGAGACCGAGGGCCGGATCGTCGCGCTCGGCGTCGAGCGCGGCCGGCCGATCCGCGCGGGCGAGCTGATCGCCCGCATCGACGTGCGGGATCGCGAAGCCGCGGTCGCCGAGGCCGAGAAGCTCGTCGAGCACCGCCGCCTGCAGCATCAGGCCGCGATGAGCCTCGAGGGTCAAAGGCTCATCGCCGAGGTGCAGATCGCGGAAGCGGCGGCCTTGCTCGCGACCGCCGAGGCCCAGCTCGAGCGCGCACGGCTCGACCTCGCGCGCACGTCGATCACCGCGCCGTTCGACGGCGTGCTCGACGAGCGCGACGTCGAGCTCGGCGACTACGTCGGTATCGGCGATTCGATCGGGCGAGTCGCCGACATCGACCCGTTGCTCGCGGTGGGCGAGATCAGCGAGCGCGAGATCGGCTTCGTCGAGGTCGGCATGCCGGGGCGCGCACAGCTCGCGGACGGCACGATCCTCGAAGGCATCGTGCGCTACGTCTCGCCGGTGGCGGATTCGGCGACGCGCACGTTCCGCGTCGAGATCGCGCTGCCGAATCCGGAGCACAGGCCGGCCGGCACGACGGCGGAGCTCCGAATTCCGGCAAGAGAGATCGAAGCGCATTTCCTGTCGCCCGCGGTCCTGACGCTCGACGAAGCCGGCAACATCGGCGTGAAGATCGTCGACGTGAGCAACAAGGTGCGCTTCCACGAGGTCGCTATCGTGCGCTCGGCGAGCGACGGCATCTGGGTCACGGGACTTCCGGACGAAGCGCTGGTGATCACGGTCGGCCAGGGTTTCGTCGCGGTCGGCGAGACGGTCAAGCCCGTGCCCGCGGAATCTTCGGCGCGGTGAGCGCGGAAGGCGCGCCATGCACAAGCTGATCGAAGTCTGCGTCACGTGCTCGCGGCCGGTCCTGCTCGTGCTCGCGACGCTCCTGGTCGCCGGCCTCGCGGCGTACTTCGCGATTCCGAAGGAATCCGAGCCCGACGTCGCGATCCCGATCATCTACGTCAATCTGACGCACGAAGGCATCTCGCCCGAGGACGCGGAGCGCCTCTTGCTGCGGCCGATGGAGACCGAGCTCCGCAATCTCGAAGGCCTGCGCGAGATGCGTGGCACCGCGACCGAAGGCAGCGCCGTGCTGATCCTCGAGTTCGACGCCGGTTTCGATGCGGACCAGGCGCTGCTCGACGTTCGCGAGAAAGTGGATACCGCGAAGGCCGAGCTCCCCGAAGACACGGACGAGCCGTTCGTGCAAGAGGTCAACATCGCGCTCTTCCCGGTGCTCGTCGTGAACCTGCACGGCAACGTCCCGGAGCGCACGCTGATGACGATCGCCCGGGATCTCCGCGACGAGCTCGAGGGCCTGCCCGGCGTGCTCGACGCCGAGATCGTCGGCAGTCGCGAGGAGCTGCTCGAGGTCATCGTCGATCCGGTCAAGCTCGAAAGCTACGGGCTCTCGTACGAAGAGATCTTCAACTTCGTCTCGCGCAACAACCGGCTCGTCGCGGCCGGCGCGCTCGATACCGGCGCGGGACGTTTCGCCGTCAAGGTGCCGGGCGTCTTCGAGAACCTCGAGGACGTGCTGAGCCTGCCAATCAAGACCGACGGCCTGCGCACCGTCACGTTCAGCGACGTCGCGACCGTGCGGCGCACGTACAAGGACGCCGAGAGCTTCGCCCGGCTGAACGGCGAGCGCAGCGTCTCGCTCGAGATCTCGAAGCGCATCGGCGCGAACATCGTCGAGGTCGTCGACTCCGTGAAACGCAAGGTCGCCGAGGAGCAGGCGTCCTGGCCGCCCACGGTCAAGGTCACGTTCACGCAGGATTCGTCCGAGGACGTGCGCACGATGCTCGCGGACCTGCAGAACAACGTGCTGACGGCCGTGCTGCTCGTGATGATCGTCATCCTCGCCGCGCTCGGACCGCGCTCGTCGGCGCTGGTCGGTCTCGCGATCCCGGGCGCGTTCCTCGGCGGCATTCTCGCGATCTGGCTGATCGGCTACAGCATGAACATCGTCGTGCTGTTCTCGCTGATCATGGCGGTCGGCATGCTCGTCGACGCGTCGATCATCGTCGTCGAGCTCGCAGACCGCTACCTCGCTCAAGGCTACGGGCGCGTCGAAGCGTACATGCGCGCGGCGCAGCGCATGTCGTGGCCGGTCACGTCGTCGACCGCGACGACGCTCGCGGTATTCCTGCCGCTGTTGTTCTGGCCGGGCATCGTCGGCGAGTTCATGAAGTATCTGCCGGTGACGCTGCTCGTCACGCTGACGGGCTCGCTGCTGATGGCGCTCATTTTCGTGCCGACCGTCGGCGCGTTGGTCGGCCCGCGCGGGAACGGCACGCGGTCCACTTCGAAGGGCGACTCGGACGCGCATCTGCTGCTCGTCGAGAACCCGTTCGAAAGCCTGAGCGCCGTCGGCCGCGGCTATATCGGCGTGCTCCGCCGGCTCATCGAGCATCCCGGCAAGGTGCTCCTCGCCGGCACCGCGTTTCTCGTCGGCGTATACGCGGCGTACGCCGCGTTCGGCCGCGGGTTCGAATTCTTCCCATCCGTCGAGCCGACGCAAGCAGCAATCAAGATCCGCGCACGGGGCGATCTTTCGGTCGCCGAGCGCGATGCGCTCGTCCGCGAGGTGGAGCAGCGCATCCTCGGCATGCCGGAGATCGAGTCGGTCTACTCGCGCACGAGCGTCCGTTTCGGCAGCGAGGACGAGGAAGACCTGATCGGCCGCATCCAGCTCCGCTACGTCGACTGGAAGCTGCGGCGGCCGTCCGCGGAGATCCTTCGCGAGATCCGCGAGCGCACGGCCGACATCGCCGGCATCGTCATCGAGACCGAGGAGCAGGACACCGGGCTGACGCAAGGCAAGCCGATCCAGATCGAGATCTCGTCGCGACGCCCGGAGCTCTTGCCCGAGGCGGTCGCGAAGATTCGCGCGCATCTCGATCGCATGCCCGGGCTGATCGACATCACCGACAGCCGGCCGATCCCGGGCATCGAGTGGCGGCTTTCCGTCGACCGCGCCGAGGCCGCGCGCTTCGGCGCGGACATCACGACGGTCGGCAATGCGATTCAGCTCGTGACGAACGGCATCCTGATCGGCGACTACCGTCCTCACGACGCCGACGACGAGGTCGACATTCGCGTCAGATTCCCGGCCGCGGACCGCAATCTCGACCGGCTCGACGAGCTTCGCGTGCAAACCGCGAACGGCCTCGTGCCCGTCTCGACGTTCGTCAAGCGAACGCCCGCGCCGCGCGTCGGCAACCTGCAGCGCGTGGACGGGCGGCGAGTCATGACGATCTCGGCCGACGTCGAGGAAGACGTGCTGCCGGATACGATGGTGCGCGAGATCTCCGCGTGGCTCGAGACCGCGGATCTGCCGCCGGAGGTCGACGTCGTGTTCAAGGGCGAGAACGAGGATCAGGAGGAAGCCGCGGCCTTCCTGACGAACGCGTTCATCGCCGCGTTGTTCCTGATGGCGATCATCCTCGTCACGCAGTTCAACAGCTTCTATCAGGCCGCGCTCGTCATGACGGCCGTGGTCTTCTCGACGGTCGGCGTGCTGCTCGGGCTGCTCGTGACGAATCGGCCGTTCGGCATCGTGATGTCCGGCATCGGCGTGATCGCGCTCGCGGGCATCGTCGTGAACAACAACATCGTGCTGATCGACACGTACAACATGATTCGCGCGCAGGGCAAGACGGCCGTCGACGCGGTGCTCGAGACGTGCGCGCAGCGTTTCCGCCCGGTCATGCTGACGACGATCACGACGATCCTCGGTCTCATGCCGATGGTTCTCGGCGTGAACGTCGACCTGATCGGCCGCAACATCGATATCGGGGGACCGTCCACGCAGTGGTGGACGCAGCTGTCGACGGCGATCGCGGGCGGTCTTGCCTTCGCTACCGTGCTCACGCTCGTGTTGACGCCGGCCATGCTCGTGCTCGGTGACCGCGTGTCGCGCGCGCTGCGGAAGTCACCCGGACAGGAAGAGGCGCACGCGCCCGCTGCGCCCGTGCCGGAAAGCGCCTGACGGCGGTCGAGGAGCGCACCGCGACCGTCGGCGAGCGCGTCGGCCGCCCGATGAGCGGTTCGCGCGCCGAGATCATCCCGACGATGCAGGTTCCGAGCGCGTCGCGGACAAAGCCGAGCCGATCTTGCCCGCCCCGCGCGCTGCTCCGTTGACCTCGAGCGCTCGTTCTTCTAGCTTGCCGGTACCTTTCGGCCGGCACCCGTCACGTGATCGTCCATTTCAGCCAGCACTTCGACGGCATGCAGCCGTCGCCGCCCGAGACCGCGGTCGGCGTCGCGAGCGCGGGCCCGCAGCGCTTGCTCTGCCTGCTCGAGCAGCAGCTCGGCCTGCCGACGCCCGCCGCGCGGCCGGGCGAAGCGCTGCTCGCGTATCAAAGCTGCCTCGAGGACCTCGATTCGCCGACGCGCTTCTATCACGCGTCGCTCGCGGTCGACGGTCTCGGCGTCGCGCGCACGCTGCTCGGCTGGCGCGCCGCATGGTACGAGGCGGGTTGGCGCGGCGAGTTCGATGGATCCGTCTCGCGGCGTCTCGCCGATCTCGCCGAAGTGGAAGCTCTCGCGCGCGAGCGAGTCCCGCCGTGCGACGGACAGCGGCTCGTGCGCATCGCCCACGCGCTCGACTCGGGTCTCGTCACCCAGATCGAGCGGATCGTGCTTCACGACGAGCCCGACGCGTTATCGCTCGCATGGCGCCGCGTGCTCGCGCATTTCGATTGCGTGACCGCGGAGGGCGTCGCGCCGACACCGCAGGGCGAGCCCGGTACCGATCTTCATGCGATCCAGAGGCTCCTTTTCGAGATCGAACGCGGCACCGACGACGACGCGCTCGAGCGGATCCGCGAGAACGATCGGCTCCGCCCGATTCGGCTTCGCGGCGACGACAGCCTGATCGTCGTCAAAGCCGTCTCGCGCGATCTGTCCGCGCAGACGATCGCCGAGCACGTTCGCGCGCTCGACCGGCCCGTGCGCACGGTGCTGATCGCCGAGCGCGACGGCATCATCGTCGACAACGCGCTCGAGCGCGTCGGCTTGCCGCGCGCCGGCTTCCAGCACCACTCGCGTTTTCGCGCGGTCACTCAGGTGCTGAAGCTCGTGCTGTCGCTCGTGTGGAAGCCGCTCGGGCCGCGCGCGCTGCTGCAGTTCCTGCTGCATCCGGTCGGGCCGCTGCCGCGGCACGCGCGGTCGCTGCTCGCCGATGCCGTCGCCGCGGAGCCGGGCGTAGGCGGGCGAGCGTGGCAAGCGACGCTCGAGCGAATCGCGGAACGCGCTGCGGAGAACGCGAATGACGGCGACGAGGGCGGCGAAAAGCTCGTCGACGACATCCGCTGGTGGCTCGAATGCGAGCGGTATGCCGCCGACCGAGGCGCGCCGATTCCCGTGCTCGTCGAGCGCGCACAACGCACGGCCGCGTGGCTCGTCCGCCGCGCGAACGGCCTGGGCGACCGGGAGCGCGAGCTCTATGCCGCCGCCATTGCGCAATGCGAGGCGCTGATCGATGCTTTGGGACGCCTCGCAGAACGCGGTCACGAGCGCGTCCCGCGCCTCGTTCTCGAGCGGCTCGTCGACGAGGTCAGCGGCGCGTCGCCCGATCCGTCGACGTTCGCGGAAGCCGGGCACGTGCGCGCGACGACGTCGCCCGCGGCGATCACCGAGCCGTGGGACACGGTGATCTGGTGGGATCTCGCCCCGCGCTCGGCGCGCGTCGACTATCCGTGGTCCGACGGCGAGCTCGCCGAGCTTCGCGCGGCGGGCATCGCGTTGCCTGCGATCGAAGACGTGATCCGGCACGAGAGCCGCGCGTGGACGCGTCCCGTGCTCAACGCGAAGCGGCAGCTCGTGCTCGTCGTCCACGAGAGCGACGAGGGATCTCATCCGTTGTGGACTCGCCTTTCGAGCCTCGCCGAAGGTTTCCGCGAGGTGCGCGTCGAGGACGCGCTCCTCGGCGGCGAGGGCGCGATCCCCGCGCTCGGCGTGCCGCTCGAGCCGCAGGCGCGCATCGCGTTGCCGGAGAAACGGCGTTGGTGGCAGCTCCCGGCGGATGTGCGGATTCCGCGCCGCGAGGCCGAGTCGTACTCGAGCTTGAAGAAGCTCGTCGACTATCCGCATCAGTGGGTGCTGCACTACGCGGCGCGGCTGGAGGCCGGGCGCGCGGCGAACATCGCGGAAGACGTCCTCCTCTACGGCCAGCTCGCGCACCGAGTATTCGAGCAGTACTTCGCGCGCTTCCCCGACGGACGAATCGCGTCCGCTCCGCGCGAGTCCGACGACGCCGTGCTGCGCTGGCTCGCGCGCGAGCTGCCGCCGCTGATCGAGCGCGAGGCGGCCGTCCTCGACGAGCCGGGCATGGGCGTGGTGCGCGAGCGGGTGATCACGACGATCGAGCGCGCGCTGCCCGCGTTGCTTCGGCATCTCGAGCAGGCGCGAATCGTCCGCGTCGTCACCGAAGCGCCGCACGACGTGCCGTTCGACGTTCGAGACCGCACGCTGCAGCTGCGCGGCTCGATCGATCTCCTCCTCACCGACGCGAAAGGCCGCGAGATCGTGCTCGACGTCAAGTGGGGCGGCCAGGATTACCGCGGTAAGGAGCTTGCCGGGAATCGCGCGCTGCAGCTCGCGACCTACGCGTATATGCGCAGCCGCTTGGATGCGGCGCACCGCTGGCCCGCGCAAGCGTTCTTCATCGTCGAGACCTGCAACATCGTCGCCGCCGACGACCGCATCTTTCCCGAGGCCGTGATCTTCTCTCCTCAGGAGGCGCTGCAAGCGGAAGAGGTCTGGCGACGGGTCGTGCGCGCTTACGACTGGCGCATGGAGCAGCTCGACCGCGGCTTGATCGAGGTCAACGTCGAAGGCACCGAGGCCGACGAGCGCTCGATCGCGCCGGAAGACGCCCTCCGAATAGCCGATCGTCCCGACCGGTACGACGATTTCAAGAGCCTCGTCGGCTGGGAGATCGGCGAATGACGGCGCACGACCCAGCCGATTCGCTCGCGCACGTGCGCTTCATCAGCGCGGGCGCCGGCAGCGGCAAGACGTACCGGCTCACGCAGGAGCTCGAGCGCGCGCTCGTCGACGATCGCATTCCACCGAGCCGGATCATCGGCACGACATTCACCGTCAAGGCCGCGTCCGAGCTGCGCGAGCGCGTGCGGCAGCGGCTGATCGCTGGCGGGCATGTCGCGCTCGCGGAGCAGACCGCGCAGGCGTTGATCGGCACGGTCCACAGCGTCGCGGAGCGATTGCTCCGCCGCTTCGCGTTCGAGCTCGGCCTCTCTCCCGAGCTCTCGGTCGCGAGCGTCGAGGACGGCGCGTCGTTCTTCAATCAAGCGCTCGACGACGTGCTCGCCCCGAATCCCGCCGCGGTCCGCCGCATGAACGGCGTCGCCTTCAGGCTCGGCATCGAGGACTGGCGCGCGGACGTCAAGACGATCGCCGACCGCGCGCGGGAGAACGATCTCTCGCCGGACGCGCTCGCCGAGATGGGAAGACGCAGCGCCGACGACCTGCTCGCGCATTTCCCGAAGCCGGAGAAGGGCGACTGGGATGCGAAGCTGTTTCGCGCGGTGAAGGAAGCGGTCGACTCCATCGATCTCGAGCACGACACGACCAAGGCTACGCGCACGTACTACGAGTGGCTCAGGGCCGCGATCTACCAGCTTCGCCGGCCGCCCGTGCCGTGGTCGCTCTGGATCAGCGCCAGCAAGAACGGCGCCGCGAGGAGGAGCGACGCGATCGCGGCGAGAGTGCGGGCCGCGGCCGAAGCTTACGATCGCCATCCGCACTTCCACGCCGATATCCGCGCGTACATCGAGGAGACCTACCGCATCGCCGGCGCGGCGCTCGCCCGCTTCCAACGGATCAAAGCCGAGCGCGGCCTGATCGATTTCGGCGACATGGAGCAGCTGCTCCTTCGCGCGCTCGACCTCCCGGCCGTGCGCGAGCGGCTCCGCGATGAGCTCGAGCTCTTGCTCGTCGACGAGTTCCAGGACACGAACCCGATGCAGCTCGCGATCTTCATGAAGCTCGCGGCACTCGCGGATCGGGTCGTCTTCGTCGGCGATATCAAGCAGGCGATCTACGGCTTCAGGGGCTGCGACCCCGAGCTCGTGCGCGACACGCTCGCGGCGCTCGTCGCGCGCGGTGCATCGTCCGAGGTGCTCGAGCTCTCGTGGCGCTCTCGCCGTTCGCTCGTCGAGTACGTGAACAGCGTGTTCACGCAGGCGTTCGCGGGCGAGCTCGACCGGAAGCAGATCGTGCTGAAAGCGAATCGGGCCGACGAGGTCGACGAGCCGGCCGTGATCAAATGGACGCTCAAGGGCGGAAAAGCCGAGGAGCGCGCCGAGCGGATCGCCGGCGCGGTCGCCTCGCTCGTGCGCTCGGGATTCACGATCGTCGATCCGGAAACGAAACGCCCGCGGTCGGTGCGCTTCGGCGATATCGCGATCCTCGCCGCGAGGAACGAGCAGGTCGAGGAGATCGCGAAAGCGCTCCGCGCCGCGCACGTGCCGATGAGGATGACGCTGTCGGGGCTTCGTACCGTGCCCGAGGTCGCGCTCGCGAGAGCCGCGCTGCGCCGGCTGAACGACCCGGCCGACACGCTCGCGACGGCCGAGATCGTCTCGATGAGCACGGGCACCGCGCCCGAGCACTGGCTCGCGGATCGGCTCCGCGCGCTCGAGCGAGGCGACGACGCGCTCGCTTGGGGCCGCGACGCCCACCCGATCCTCGCGAAGCTCGAGACGCTCCGCGAGACGATCGGCACGATGTCGCCGGTCGAGATCGTCGCGCGAGTCCTCAACACGACCGGTCTCCGCGATATCGCCACGGGTTTCAGTCGGAGCGCGATCAAGGCCGCGCAACGGCAAAAGAATCTCGACGCGCTGCTCGATCTCGCCGTGGAATACGAGCGTCACTGCGAAGCGCAACACCTCGCGGCGACGCTCACCGGTTTTCTGCTTTGGCTGGAGAACCCCCATTCGCCGGAGCTCGACCTGCAGCCCGTCGTCACGACCGGCGATGCGGTGCACGTGCTGACCTATCACAAGGCGAAAGGGCTCGAGTGGCCGATCGTCGTCGCCGCGGATCTCCACTATTCGTGGCGGCCACGGTTATGGGACGTGCGCGTCGAGCGCGACGGCACGACGTTCGACGTCGAGAGGCCGCTCGCCGGACGCTTCATCCGCTATTGGCCGCCGATCTTCGGCGATCACACGAAGGATATTCCCGTGCTCGACGCGATCCTCGCGTCGCGCGACGGCGTCGAATGCGTCGAGCGCGGTGAGCGCGAGAACAAACGCCTCGCGTACGTCGGCTTGACGCGCGCGCGCGACGCGCTCGTCCTCGCGTTGCCGGCGCGGAGCGCGTCGGACGGCGCGTGGATCAAGACCATCGAATGCGCGGACCTGGTTCCGCACGGCGACACGCTCGAGCTCGCGAGCGGCATTGCGATCCCGACGCGCGTCGTCGAGCTCGACGAGCCCGGCGAAGGCGCACCGCCCGAGGCATTCTCGCCCAGGCGCCTGCCCGAGCGAGCACCGCTCGACGTTCGTTTACGCGAGACCGCATACCCGTCGCAGATGCCGCGAGCGGCGGCAGCGCGAATCGCGGAGACGATCGACCTCGACGCCCGCGTGCCGGTGCGCGGCGGCGACATGACCGAGATCGGCAGCGCGATTCACGCGGCGATCGCCGCCGAGCTGATCAATCCCGGTCGCCGGGACGCGCTCGACCGCACGCGGCGGCTGCTCGAGGCCGCCCGCGTCGACGCCTTCGTCGATGCCGAGCGCGTGCTCGCCTCCGCAGCGCGGTTCCGCGAGTTCGTCGCTGCTCGCTTCGCGCCGTCGCGCGTGCTCGTCGAGTATCCGATCGTTCATTGCCTCGAAGACGGCCGGGTCGTGCGGGGCTCGATCGACGCGCTGCTCGAAACCGAGCGCGGCTGGATCGTCATCGACCACAAATCGTCGCCGCGACCGCGCTCGGCGTGGACCGAGGACGCCCTCGAGCACTCGGGGCAGCTCGACGCTTACCGCCGCGCGCTCCATGCAGCCGGGCTTTCGGTCGCCGAATGCTGGATTCATTTCCCGGTCAGCGGAGGGGTGTTACGCGTCGCCTTCGAGCGAAGCGAACCGAACGGTGCGGACTACGCGCAGCGCGACCTTTTCGCGTGAGCGTGCGACCCTCGCGGCGATACGGCATAGGTACTCGCCGCCGATGTATTCCGAGGTCCCAAAAAATCTTCACAATCGTTCGGTTTCTCTTTCGTGCTACTTTGCTTCGGTGCCGTTTCCCCTCTGGAGGACAAGTCCATGATGACCCGACGCGAATGCCTGGCTCTCGCGGGGCAAGCCGGCGCCGCGCTCGCGCTCGCCCCGCGCCTGCTGGGCGCACAACCGCAAGGCGAGCTGATCAAGCGTCCGATCCCGGCGACCGGAGAGGAATTGCCGATCATCGGGCTCGGGAGCTCTGCGACCTTCAGCGCCGCCGCGCGCGAAGAAGACTACGAGACCCTTCGCTCGGTGCTCGAGGCGATGCTCGCGAAGGGCGGCACCGTCTTCGATACGGCACCGAGCTACGGCGCATCGGAAGAAGTCGCGGGACGCATCGTCAACCAGATCGGCGCACAAGAGCGCATCTTCTGGGCGACGAAGCTCAACGTGGCCGGACGCGGCGGCGAAAGCGCGGATCGCGCGGCCGCGCGGCGTCAGGTCGAGACTTCGATCGAGCGATTGGGTCGTGAGCCCGTCGATCTGATCCAGGTGCACAATCTCGCCGACATGCAGACGCAGTTCTCCATCCTGCGCGAATACAAGCAGGAAGGCCGCGTCCGTTACATCGGCACCACGACCACGTTCAAGCCGCAATACGAAGCGCTCGAGCAGTGCATGCTCGAGGAGCCGCTCGATTTCATCGGCATCGATTACGCGGTCGACAACTTGAGCGCCGAGGAACGGATATTCCCGATCGCGCAAGATCGCGGCATCGCGGTCATGGTCTATATGCCGTTCGGCCGCACGCGCCTCTGGCAGCGCGTCGAAGGCGTCGAGGTGCCGGAGTGGGCCAGGGAGTTCGGCGCCGAGACGTGGGCGCAGTTTTTCCTGAAGTTCGCCGCTTCGCATCCCGCGGTCACGGTCGTGACGCCCGCGACGAGCCGTCCTCACCACATGGAGGACAACATGCAAGCGGCGTACGGCCGTTTGCCCGACGAAGCCGAGCGCCGTCGGATGATCGAGTTCATCGAGTCGCTGCCGTCCTGAGTCTTGCATCTCGCCGGTGCGCCGCCCGACGTCCGGGCGGCGCCGCGGCATCGTTCTCCCACCCGCCCCTCGCAACGCGCGACGCCACCCGGCACGATCCCGATTTGACCAACGGCGAAAACGGCCCCTACGCTGTGGGGCCATGAGAAGCGCCGTTTTCGGACCGACGGGAATCGACGTGCCGTTGATCGGCCAAGGCACGTGGAATCTCGAGCATGACGATCCCGACGAGGTGATCGCGGCACTCGATGCCGGCCTCGATGCCGGCATGACGCATATCGATACCGCGGAGCTCTACGGCAACGGGCGCGTCGAGGAGATGATCGCGCCGCTCGTGCGCCGCCGGCGCGACGAGATCTTTCTCGTCTCGAAAGTGCTTCCGCAGAATGCGTCGTACGAGGGGACGCGCGAGGCGTGCGAGCGCACGCTCGCACGCCTCGGCACCGATCATCTCGACGTGTATCTGCTCCACTGGCGCGGCCGCGTGCCGCTCGAGGAGACGTTCCGCGCGTTCGAAGCGCTGCAGGAAGCCGGCAAGATCCGCGCGTTCGGCGTCAGCAATTTCGACGTCGACGATCTCGAGGAAGCCGTGAATCTCGTCGGCGAGGGGCGGATCGCGTGCAATCAGGTGCTGTATCACCTGAACGAGCGCTCGATCGAGACGCGCGTGATCCCGTGGTGCCGCGAGCACGGCGTCGCCGTCGTCGCGTACAGCCCGTTCGGCAGCGGACGGTTCCCGTCGCTGCGCACGGGCGGCGGACGCGTGCTCGCGTCGATCGCCGAGCGCCGCAACGTCTCGCCGCGCCAGGTCGCGCTCGCGTTCCTCGTGCAGCAGGGGCAGGTATTCGCGATCCCCAAGGCCGCGAATATCGAGCACGTGCTCGACAACGCGAGCGCGGGAGATCTCGAGCTCACGCGCGCCGAGATGCGGGCGCTCGACGACGCGTTCCCGGTGAAGCCGCGGCGAGACCTGCCGGTTTTGTAGTAGATTAACGCCCCCGCTCGGCCGTCGGCCCGCGTCGCATTCCTGCGGTCGATCCCGATGCCGAGCGCGACGGGCACTCCCCGCGCTTCGGCGCTCGCCGGCTCCGCATCCAACGTCGGATCTCGGCAGCCTTCGACCTGTTTCGCGTGAGAGCGCCGACGTGTCTCTGCACGAGTCGTGATGAGCAGCCACAGCAATCACAAGCCCAAGGCGGCCGACTTTCGGGAGCTCGTGCGGCTCGCCGCGCCGATCGTGCTGATTCAGATCGGCATGATGCTGATGGGCGTCGTCGACACGATGATGGTCGGGCGCGTCTCCGCGGTCGCGCTCGCCGCCGTCGCGCTCGCGAACTTGTACAGCTTCGGTCTCATGATCTTCGGCATGGGCGCGCTGATGGCGCTCGATCCGATCGTCTCGCAGGCGCTCGGCGCACGCGACGAGATCGCCGTGAGCCGCGGCGTGCAGCGAGGCTTCCTGCTCGCGACGCTGCTGACGGTGCCGATCTCGCTCACGCTGCTCACGGTCGAGCCGGCGCTCCGCCTCGCGGGCCAGCCCGAGGAGGTGATCCCGTACGCGGCCGGCTACGTCCAGCGCACGCTCGCGGGAGTGTGGCCGTTCTACGTATTCGTCGTCGTGCGGCAGACGCTGCAGGCGCACCGCCGCACCGCGCCGATCGTCGTGACGATCGTCGTCGCGAACCTCGTCAACGCCGCGCTGAACTACGCGATGATCTTCGGGAAGCTCGGCTTTCCCGCGATGGGCGTATTCGGCTCCGCGTGGGCGACGCTCATCAGCCGATGGCTCATGGCGGTGATGCTGCTCGCGCTCGGCTGGCCGCACCTCGGCGCCTATCTCCGCCGGCTCGCGCCGGGGCTTCTCGAGCCCGTCCCGATCCTGCGCATGCTGCGGCTCGGCGCCCCGATCGGCGCGCAGATGATGTTCGAGTTCGGCGCGTTCGCGCTCGTCGCGCTCTTGATGGGGCGCCTCGGCGTAGTGCAGGTCGCCGCGCACCAGGTCGCGATCAATCTCGCGTCTCTGGCCTTCATGGTGCCGGTCGGCATCGGCTCGGCCGCGGCCGTGATCGTCGGCCACGCCGTCGGACGTCAGGACCCGGACGGCGTGCGCCGCGCGACCGCCGCGGCGCTCTACGTCGGCGCGGCCTTCATGACCGCGACCGGGGCCCTTTTCATCGGCCTGCCCGAGCCGCTCGCGCGCCTCTACACCGACGAGCGCGACGTGCTCGCGCTCGCGGCGATACTGCTGCCGATCGCGGGCGTATTTCAGATCTTCGACGGGCTGCAGGTCGTCGCCGTCGGCTTGCTCCGGGGGCTGGGCGACACGCGCGTGCCGATGTTGCTCCACATGATCGCGTTCTGGGTCATCGCGATTCCGCTCAGCATCTTCTTCGCGTTCGCTCTCGAGCTCGGCGCGCCGGGGTTGTGGTGGGGACTCGTCGCCGGGCTCGCGGCGGTCGCCGTCCTGCTGGTGCTGAGGGTGAGGTCTCGCGAGCGGCGCGAGCTCGTCCGGATCGAGATCGACGAGCGCACGCCGTCCGAGCGCCGCGACGCGCTCGGGGCCGCCGTCGATTGATCGACGCGACGCCGGCTCGCGGCTACGGCCGCGGCGGCACCTGATCGAGCCGACTGTCCTCGTAGGGTGGGGTATTGTCGAAACGCCGCGGCGAGTCGAAGTCGGTCGGCAGCTCGACGAGCCGGTTCGGACCCTGGCGCGGCTTTTCGAGCCTGAACGCATCGTAGAGGCGCCCGGTCGCGGTGCGGGCCTCGTACGTCAGCGTATCCCCGTCGAGCGTGATGACCTGGAAGAACGGCGTATTCTCGGCCGACCTCTCGAGCACCGCGCCGTGCTCGGCGAACGCGGACCATCCGTTGTCCGACACGGGATACATCTTCGCGCCCGAGACCGACGTGACGAATACCGTGCCGGGATCGGATTTCTTCGCCACGGGCGCCCGCGGCGCCGCGCCGCGGCCGTAAGCATGATCGTGACCTTGCAGCACGATATCGACGCCGTGCCGCTCGAAGACCGGCAGGAACGCGGCGCGGCGCTCGTCGTTCGGCTCGGGATAGCGGCGCTCGAGCAGCTCGAACATCGGATGATGCAGCGTGACGATCTTCCACTTCGCATCGGAAGCCCCGAGCACGCCGTCGAGCCAGCGCGCCTGCGTCTCGTAGTGGCGATCCGCCATCGAGTCGAGCACGGCGATCACCGCGTCGCCGTAACGGAGCGCATAGACGGTCTCGCGCAAGTCCTCCGGCAGCGACGGATCCTGCGGCAACGCGAACTGAGGGCGCCACAGCACCGAGAGCGCGGTCACGAGACCGCCGTCGGCCGTCCTCAAGCCGTCGAAATACTCGTGGTTGCCGACGACGGGCACCGCCGGGATCGTGCCGTGGATGAAGCCGACGGACCGGAACCACGCGGCCCATTCGTAGTCGCGGCTGCCGATATTCACGAGGTCGCCGGCGTGGACCGCGAAACGCGCGTCCGGCGCGGCCGCGAACGCCGCGCGCACGACGCGCGGCCAATGCGAGGCGAGGCCTTCTTGCGCGTCGCCGAAGTATAGGAACTTGAACGGCGTCCCGGGCCGCGGCGCGGTGCGCGTCTGAAACCACTCGCTCCAGTGGCCCTCGGCGCCCATCACGCGATACGCATAGAGCGTGTCGGGCTCGAGATCGCGGAACGTCACCGAGTGATAGGCCGGCGTAGCGAGGTGATCGTTCCAACGGAGCGCGTACTCGTTGCCGTCGACGCGCTTGCGCGTGAGATCCACGGTCTCGGTGCGCGCGGGCACGGCACGCGCGCCGAGATCGAAGCGCGCATGATCGTCGGCGCGCACGATCTCCGCGCGCGTCTCACGCACGTCCGCGCTCGTGCGCCACGTGACCGAGAACGACGTCGCGGGATCCTCCTCGACCGTGACGACGATCCGGTCCGGCCACGGCGATGCGGCCTGCCACGGCGGCGTCGACGGCATCGCGCCCTTCCCCGACGGCTGCGCTGCGGCGCCGCCCGCGGCGAAGCCGACGATACACGACGAGACGAGAACCGGCAGATATCGGATCGAAAGCATGTCGTCAGCTCCCCCGCTGGCTCTGCGGCGCGCCGCTCGGACGCGGATACTCCCGTGGCCGGAATTGTAGACAAATCGGATGCGGCGATGCTCGCGTCGAGCGAATTCGGAGCGTTCGGGTTGCCTATACTGGGCCGATCACACTCCGATCCGCGTCGAATGATCGAGAAGCCCGAGATGCCCATGCGAAGCGCCGTCGTCGCGCCCTCTGACGAGGTCCGTTACGCGGCGCTCGCCGCCCGCGTCGCGTCGGAGCCGGCGTCTTTCCCGCACGTCCGCGCGCTCGCCCGCGGGGAAGGAACGAGTCCCGCCGCCGTCGCGGCGCTGCTCATTCGGCACGGGCACCTCGAGCCTCCCGCGTGGCTGCGCCGCCGGCGCTGCCGCGCGGCCGCCGGGCTGCTGATCGATACGCGCCTCTCGATTCCCGATATCGCCGCCGCGACGGGCTTCGCCGACGAAGCCGCCTTCCGCGAGCAGTTCCTCGCCGAGACTCGGATGCCGCCGGAGGATTACCGGCGGCTCGGCGCGTCCAACGCATTCCGCCTGCGGCTCCCGGGCCGCTATCGCGTGCAGGACGTGCTCGCGTATCACGGACGCGATCCCGCGAGCCCTTCCGAGCGAGTGCAGGAGCGGCGGCTGCTCAAGGCGATCACGTTCGGCGACCGGCCCGCGGTGCTCGAGATCGAGCTCGCCGGGCGCAACGCGCAGTGTCACGTGCACGGCCGATCGCGGCCGAGCCCGGCGCGCATGCGCGAGGCACATGCGATCGCGGTCCGCCTGCTCGGCCTGACTGCGGACGTGCGGGCTTTCGAAGCCCGCGCGCGCCGGGACCCGATGCTCGCGCCGCTCGTCGCGCGGCGCCCCGGCTTGCACTTGCCGTTGACCGCGAGCGTCTTCGACGCGCTGTGCTGGGCGATCATCGGCCAGCAGATCAATTTGGCGTTTGCCTGTGCATTACGGCGCGAGATCCTCGCGCTCGCAGGCTCACCGATCGGCGATCTCATCGCGCATCCGACCCCCGCGCGGCTCGCGGCGCTCGATGCCGCAACGCTCCGAAGGCGCCGCTTCTCGCGCTCGAAGGCCGAGTACTTGCTCGATACCGCGGCCGCCGTCGCCGCCGGCCGCTTCGACCCCGAGCGCTTGTCGGAGCGCTCGGCGGTCGAGGTCGAAGCGACGTTCACGAGTCTTCGCGGCATCGGCACGTGGACCGCACGATACGTGATGATGCGGGGCGTCGGATTCGCCGATGCCGCGCCGGTCGGCGACGTCGCGCTCGCGGCCGCGCTCGCGCGGTGTATCGGACGCTCGGAGCGCCCCGCCGCCGACGAGGTCGAGAGGCTGATGCAGCCGTTCTCGCCGTACCGCAGCCTCGCGACTTTTCACTTGTGGGCGAGCCTGCGCGACGAGACGTGATCGGCACGCGTCACTCGAGCACGTCGTCGGCCCAAGTGAGCGCGGCCGAGACGTTCGGGAACCCGATCGTGCTCGTCAGCAGTACGAGCGCGTGCTCGATCTCCTCGCGCGTCGCGCCGGCGTCCTTCGCGCGCCGGCAATGGCTGTGCACCGCGCCCTCCGAGCGCATCGCGGCGGCGCCGGCAAGCTGAATCAGCTCCGCCGTCTTCACGTCGAGCGGCCCGGCCTGCTTCACGCATTCGCCGAGCCGTTCGAGCGCGTTCATGTATTCGGGGAAACGCTTCGCGAGCTGATTGAAATGTCGCGGCGGCTTGCTCGTCGTCATTTCCGTCTCCTCGTCGCGCCGTGGGGTCGAAGCGGCGCATCGTTGCAACGAAGTCCCGGCCGTGGAGGGCGATCGTGACCCTATGCTGAGGGCCTTGCGCCCTTTCTGGAAGAGGCAGCGCCCACCGAGCATGCGCATTAGCTCGGCGCCGAGACGCACCTTATCATCGGCGCCCTATGTGCCGCGCCGATCTGCCCATCCGTTCCGCGCTGCCCGCGCTTCGCGCCGCGCTCGCCGAGAGCGGCGCGTCGGCCGTGTTGCATGCGCCGCCCGGCGCGGGCAAGAGCACGGTCGTGCCGCTCGAGCTGCTCGACGAGCCGTGGGCGAAAGGCCGGCGCATCCTGATGCTCGAGCCGAGGCGCCTCGCCGCCCGCGCGGTCGCGCGGCGGATGGCGGCGACGCTCGGCGAGACGGTCGGCGAGACGGTCGGCTACCGCATGCGTCTCGACACGCGCGTCTCGAAAGCGACGCGGATCGAGGTCGTGACCGAAGGCGTGCTGACGCGCATGCTGCAGCACGATCCCGCGCTCGAAGGCGTCGCGCTCGTGATCTTCGACGAGTTCCACGAGCGAAGCGTCGACGCCGATCTCGGCCTCGCGTTGACGCTCGACGCGAGAGACGCGCTCGTGCCCGAGCTGCGCATCCTCGTGATGTCCGCGACGCTCGACGTCGAGGCGGTCGCGAACCTCCTCGGCAATGCCGCGATCGTCCGCACCGAGGGCCGCACGTTCCCTGTCGAGACGCGCTACGTCGGCCGCGGGCTGCCGCCGATGCCGGCCACGTACTTGGACGACGACGCGGCCGCGGAGCCGACGACGGCGCGAATCGTGAAAAAAGCGCTGCAAGAGACGGACGGGGACGTGCTCGTCTTCCTGCCCGGCGTTCGCGAGATTCGCCGCGTGCACGCGCTGCTCGAGCCCATCGAAGCCGCCGACCCCGACGTGCGCATCGCGCCGCTCTATGGCGATCTCGACGCCGATGCCCAGGACCGCGCGATCGCCCCGAGCCCGCCGGGGACGCGCAAGATCGTGCTCGCGACGAATATCGCGGAGACGAGCCTGACGATCGAAGGCGTGCGCGTCGTCGTCGACTCGGGGCTCGTGCGCCGCGCGGTCTTCGATCCCGGCACCGGGATGAGCCGGCTCGAGACGCAGCGCGTTTCCCGCGCGTCCGCCGAGCAGCGCCAAGGACGCGCCGGACGCATCGCGCCCGGCGTCTGCTATCGCGCGTGGAGCGAGGCCGCGCACCGCAGCCTCGCGCCGTCGACGCCGCCCGAGATCGTCTCCGCGGATCTCGTGCCGCTCGCGCTCGAGCTCGCGAGCTGGGGAACGGCCGATCCCGCGACGCTTCGTTGGCTCGATCCGCCGCCGGCCGCGGCGTTCGCGAGCGCGCGCGAGCTGCTCCGGAAGCTCGGCGCGCTCGACCCGAGCGGCCGCATCACCGAGCACGGCCGCGAGATGGCGAGGCTGCCGGTGCACCCGAGGCTCGCGCACATGCTGCTCACCGCACGCAGGCTCGGCGCGGTCAGGACGGCGGCAAGGCTCGCCGCGTTGTTGTCCGAGCGCGATCTCTTGCGCGGAAAACGCGAGCGCGACGTCGACGTGCGCACGCGGCTCGCGCTCTTGTCCGGCGACGACGCGGGCGCCTACCCGGAGATCACGGCCCATCGGGGCGCGCTCCGGCGCGCGCAAAGAATGGCCGGCGAGCTCGAACGGCGAATCGGCGGCGCCGAGGCGAAGAGCGGCTCGGCCAACGACGATCTCGTTGGCGTGCTGCTCGCCTTCGCGTATCCCGACCGGATCGGCCGACGTCGGCCCGGCGATGACGCCCGCTACACGCTCGCGAACGGCCGCGGCGCGATATTGGCCGGCACGGAGGCGCTCGCGCGCGAGCCGCTGATCGTCGCCGTCGAGCTCGACGACCGCGATCGGGACGCGCGCATCCTGCTCGCCGCACCGTTCGATCGCGACGCGCTCGAGACCCATTTCGCCGACGATCTCGAGGAAGCCGACCTGGTCGAATGGAGCCCGCGCGAGCAAGCCGTGATCGCGCGGCGGGTCCTCCGTTTGGGCGCGCTCGTGATCGACGAGAAACCGTTGCCTCGAGTGCCGGACGACGAAGCGATCGCGGCGATGCTGCACGGCATCGCCGCGCTCGGGCTCGACGCGCTGCCGTGGAGCGACGAAGCGCGCGACTTGCAGGCGAGGATCGAGTTCGTGCGCGGCCTCGGACTGCCCGAGACCGCCGACTGGCCGGCCTTCGACGACGCGTCGCTCGCAGCCCAGCTCGACTCGTGGCTCGCACCCTGGCTCGCGGGCGTCACGCGACGCGAGCATCTCGCCAAGCTTCCGCTCGTCGACGCGCTCGCCGCGCGCCTCGGGCCGGACAAGCGACGACGGCTGGATGAGCTCGCGCCCGCGCGGCTCGTCGTGCCGAGCGGCTCGAGCATCCGCATCGATTACCGCAGCGAGAACGCGCCGCTGGTCGCCGTGCGCCTGCAGGAGGTCTTCGGGCTCGAAGAGACCCCGCGGATCGCGGGCGGCCGCGTGCCGATCACGTTCGCGCTGCTCTCTCCGGCGCACCGGCCCGTGCAGGTCACGCGCGATCTCGCGAGCTTCTGGCGGAACGCGTATCAGGACGTCCGCAAGGACCTACGCGGCCGCTACCCGAAGCACGACTGGCCGGAGAATCCGCTCGAAGCCGTGCCGTCGCGCGGCGTGCGCAAGCGCCGCTGACGGCACGGCCGTGAGGTTCGTCAGTCCTGCGGAGCAACGTTGCGCGAACGGATCAGCCACTGGCCGTTCACGCGCACGAGCTCGTCGACGCCGCGCCCCGCGGCCGCGACGCGCGGCGCGCTGCCCTGCCCCGCGGCACCGAACACCGTCATCCAATACGAATGCATGCGCGCGGTGTTCTCGTCGATGAACTCGATGTGCGTGTTCGCGATCATGTGATACATTGGCGGCGAGTCCGCGGTGCGGTTCTGCGCGAGGTTGCGGATCATTTGCTTCAGCGCCTCGCGGCCCTTGGTCTGACCGAAGCTGCCATCCTCGGTGAAGACGGCGGCATAGGCTTCCGCGTCGAACGTGTCGAGCGCGCGCACGTAACGCCACATGAGCTCCTGAATGGCGGCGCGGTCCGCGGCGCGCGCGTCGTCGGCCAGCGCGGCCCCCGATACGAAGCCCGCGCCGAGCAAGGTCAGCACACAAGCGATAGCGATTCTTCTCATGAACGTCTCCCGCCTTCCTTTTCGTTCTTCGTTTCGTGCGCTCGGCCGTCCGGCCGGGCACGGCCACTATAGTCCCGATCGGCCGGATGCGGCCATACGGTCCATCATAGCCATCCTTTCCGTTTGAAGTACCACAGCATGCCGCCGACGACCGTGAGCATCACGGCCCACACGAACGGGTAGCCGTAATACCAGTGAAGCTCCGGCATCGCCCACGGGCTCGTCGGATGCTGGAAGTTCATGCCGTACAGCCCGACGATGAACGTCAACGGAATGAAGATCGTCGCGATCAGCGTCAGCACGCGCATGATGTCGTTCGTCCGCTGGCTGATGCTCGAGAGATAGACGTCCAGCAGGCTCGACGACATGTCGCGAAAGCTTTCCAGCAGATCCATGATCTGCACGCTGTGATCGTGACAGTCGCGAAGATACGGCTGGGTCCGCTCCTCGATGAGCTCGGAGCCTTCGCGGATCAGCATGTGGATCGCGTCGCGCTGCGGCCACAGCCCGCGTCGCAGCAGCAGCAGATCGCGCCGCACGGCGTGGATCTCGGCGAGCGTCTCGGCATCGGGATTCTCGAGCAGGTCGTCCTCGATCGCTTCGATGCGCTCACTGATCTCGTCGATCAGCGGGAACGCGGCATCGACGACGAAATCGATGAGCGCGTAGAGCAAGTAATCCGCGCCGCGCGTGCGTAATCGATTCACCGACGCGCGCAGCCGCTTCCTGATCGGCTCGAACGGATCCTCCTCGAGCGGACAGAAGGACACGACGTAGCCCTCGCCCGCGAACAGACTGACCTGCGTGAGCTCGAGAACGCCGTCGCGGTAGCCGGGCAGGGCCAGGATCATGAAGACCTGATCCTCGTCGATCTCGACCTTCGGCCGTTGGCCGAGATTGATCACGTCCTCGAGCGCGAGCTCGTGGAGCCCGAAATGCGCGCCGAGCGCGCGGAGCGTGTCGGCGTCCGGTCGGCCGTTGACCTGGATCCACGTGCGCGAATCGCGCGCGAGATACGGCCTACACTCGGCGGCATCGTCGAGCATCCGCTCGACGACCTCGTGCGTCGTGTAATCGATGAGCCGTATCGACAGCGTGCCGCTCGGCTCGGCCGTGACGAGCGTTCCGGGTGCGGTGCCCGGCGGGTGATAGACCTTGATCTGCGGCATCGTGAAACTCCGCTATCGAACCGCGATCGGGTTGCCGGGCGCGCCGGTCGCGCCGGCGAGCTTCGGCGGCGCGAACACGAACGCGAACTCGTAGACGCGGTCGGCCGCAAGCGCCGCAAGGTCCAGGTTCTCGAGATTGTAGATCCCGCGGGACAGCAACCACTGATGCCCCTCGAGCGGCCGGGCGGGATTCTCGCCGGGCGAGGCTTCGACCGCGAAGTTGTCCGCGCCGACGAGCAGGATCTTCTTCTCCGCGAGCCACTTCAGCGCGGTGATGCCCGGCCCGGGCTCGCTCGCGCCGTACGCTTCGTTGTCGACCTTCCAGAGCTGGCCCCAGCCCGTATGGAACAGCACGGCATCGCCTTCGCGGATCTCGTCGATGCCCGCCATGCGGAGCGTGCCTTCGATGTCCTCGACCGTGATGACGTACGTCGGATCGAGCCGCGCGACTCCCTTGTAGCGCGCGACGTCGAGCAGCACGCCGCGCGTGAACAGCGCGCCGACTTTCTCGATGCCGAGCTTCGTGAGCCCGTACGACGTGCCGAACTCGGAAAGCTTGAAGCCGTTGTAGAAAACGTAGTCGCCGTCGATCTCGGTGCCGACGTGGCCGAGCCCGTCGAACTGCGTGCCGAGCTGGCCGAGCTCGCCGCTGATCATCTCGTCGTTGAACACGACGCGGTTCTCGCCGCCGACCACGACCGTCGGGAGCCCCGGGATCGTCAGGCTGTAGTGCCGGTTGCCGAAGATCGGCATGCCGGGCTCGTAGTTGCGGCCGAGCTCGTAAATGCGGCCTTCGCGGATCAACGACACCGCCTCGAGCACCTTCGCCGGCGTCACGCGATTCGCCGCGCCGCGCTCGTCGTCCGGCCCCCATTCGGATGGCCACCACTCGGGCCCCGCCGGGGTCTGCGCGTTCGCGCCGCCGCACGACGCGGCCGCGAGCATCGAGAACGTCAGGCGTCGGAACAAGCCAAGCCGATGGCAACGCATGTCACTCCCCCCGGTTCGCGCGACCCGGCCGCATCGATGATGCCGCCTTCGACACCGCGAGACTATACGCGACGCGAGCCGGCCGGTCAGGCGCGACGGATGCGCGCGGCACCGCGGGGGTGTCAGAATGGATCACTCTCTTTCGGACGGGTGTGCGATGCACAGCGAGCGACTGAAGCGTTTCGTCGACGACGAGTGGGACCGATCGATCGTGCCCGCGTTGTCGGACTACATCCGGATTCCGAGCAAGTCGCCGGCCTTCGACCGCGACTGGCAGGCGCACGGGCACATGGACCGCGCGGCGGAGCTCTTCCGCGCGTGGGCCGAGGCGCACGCGCCGCAGGGCTCGACGGTCGAGATCGTCCGCCTGCCGAATTTGACGCCGCTGCTCCTGATCGAATGCCCGGGCGACGTGGACGATACCGTGCTGATGTACGGCCATCTCGACAAGCAGCCGGAGTTCACCGGCTGGTCCGAAGGGCTCGCGCCGTGGACGCCGGTGCTCCGCGACGGCCGCCTCTACGGCCGCGGCGGCGCGGACGACGGCTATGCGATGTTCGGCTCGCTCTGTGCGCTTCGCGCGCTCGCCGATCAGCGCATCCGGCGCGCGCGCTGCGTGATCCTGATCGAGGCGAGCGAGGAAAGCGGCAGCCCCGATCTTCCCGCGTACGTCGAGGCGCTCGCGCAGCGCATCGGCGAGCCTTCGCTCGTCGTCTGCCTGGATGCCGAATGCGGCAACTACGATCAGCTCTGGCTCACGACCTCGCTGCGCGGCAATCTGACCGGCATCCTGCGTGTCGACGTGCTGACCGAGGGCGTGCACTCCGGAACGGCGAGCGGCATCGTCGCGTCGAGCTTCAGGATCCTGCGCGAGCGGCTCGACCGCATCGAGGATGCGCGCACCGGCCGGATCCTGCTCGACGAGTTCCACGTCGAGATTCCCGAGGAGCGGAAGAGCCAGGCGCGCGCCGCGGCGGCCGTGCTCGGGCGCTCCGTGCACGACAAGTTTCCGTTCGTCGCCGGCATGCGGCCGGTCGACGAGGACCCGTACGAATCGCTGCTGAACACCACGTGGCGGCCGACGCTGTCGGTCACGGGCGCCGACGGGTTGCCCGCGCTCGGCAACGCCGGCAACGTGCTGCGGCCGTATACGAGCGTGAAGCTGTCGTTCCGCCTGCCGCCCGGCGTCGCGCCGGAAGCCGCGGCGCGCAGTGTCAAGGCCGCGCTCGAGAGCGATCCGCCGTACGGCGCGCGAGTGCGCTTCGACATCGACTCGTGCATGCCCGGATGGAACGCGCCGCCGACCGCGCCGTGGCTCGACGACGCGGTGCAGAAAGCCTCGCGAACCTATTTCGGACGCGACGCGATGCACATGGGCACCGGCGGCACGATCCCGTTCATGAGCATGCTCGGCGAGCGCTTCCCTAACGCGCAGTTCCTCGTGACCGGCGTGCTCGGGCCGCACTCGAACGCGCACGGCCCGAACGAGTTTCTCGACATCGAGACGGGCAAGCGCCTGACGGCTTGCGTCGCGGACGTGATCGCGGCGCACGCGTCGCGTAGCTGATCGCCGACATTCCTTTCCGAGCCGTGCCCATGTGATAGGATGCGCCCGCCCTGCCCGAGGGGGCGGGCTCGCCGACCATCGCTCGCCTGAGCGTGCTCGTCGTCCTGCTCGATCCCGAATCCGAGAGGTTGTCGGCGGTCCGGGGCGCGCCGTCGTGGGACACTGCGCGCCGATCTTCTCGTCACCGACAGAGGCTTACCCGAGCCGATGACCGATTCACCGCGCCTGGACGCGCTTCGCGCCGTCTGGATCTCCGACGTGCATCTCGGCTCGCGCGAGTGCCGGGCGAGCCTGCTGCTCGATTTCCTGCGCCGCACCCGCTGCGACGTGCTGTATCTCGTCGGCGACATCATCGACTTCGAGAGTCTGCGCCGCGATTTCTACTGGCCGCCGAGCCATACCGACGTGCTGCGCGCGATTCTGCAGAAAAGCTACGAAGGCACGCGGGTCGTCTACGTTCCCGGAAATCACGATGACGCCCTGCGCGCGTACGACGGCGCCGCGCTCGGCAACGTCGAGCTCTCGAGCGAAACGATCCACACGACGCGCGCGGGCAAGACGCTGCTCGTGATGCACGGCGACCGTTTCGACGCGATCGTGCGCGGGCGGGGCTTGAGCGTCTGGATCGGCGCGCACGCGTGTCGATCGCTGCTCGCGCTGAATCGCTTCGTTCACTGGCTCCACGAGCTCGCAGGGCGGCCGTACTGGTCGCTCGCGCAGCACGTGAAGAATCGCTTCGGATTCGTGCAGCGCTACGTCGAGCGCTATCGCGACGCGACGCTGGCCGCGGCGCGCGAAGCGGGCGTCGACGGCGTGATCTGCGGCCATATCCACAAGGCCGAGGTCGTCGAGGTCGACGGCCTGCTCTACTGCAACGACGGGGATTGGGTCGAGAGCTGTACCGCGCTCGTCGAGGACGAGCACGGGACGCTTTCGCTGCTGAAGTGGCGGCCGGCGATACGCACGTTCACGACTGCCGCGCACGCGAGCGGATGGCGGCGGCCCGTCGCGGTCGCCGCGAGGTTGCGCGGGGTTCGCGCGTTTCGCGTTCGCCGCAGGCGTCACGACGCGCGCACGGCCGGCGAGCCAGGCGTCTGAGAAGAGAAAGGGGCCGGACTCTTCGCTCGGAGTCCGGCCCCTTTCGGTTCGCTCACGGGATCAGTGGGCGAGCGGGTCGGGCCTGAATTGGAACTTGACCATCTTGGGCTTCGTGCCCGGGCCGCCCTCGATGTGCCACACGAGGTGCGTGCCGTAGTTCGCCCACAGGCCGCGGCCCTTCCAGCCCGCGTTCGGATCGTCGATCCGGCCGTCGAGCAGGCGCTGATAGAAACCGAGCGGATACGGCACGCGGAACTTCCGCCACTCGCCCGTCTCGGGATCGAGCATCAGCAGCGCGTCCGAGTTGCCGCCCGGCGTCCATGGCACGTTCTCGCCGAGCCCCGACGCGTTCCACAGGTCGACCCAGTTGTAGTACTGGAAGTCGGCGGGCACGTCGGTGCCCTTGAGCGTCGGGCCGTCCGTGCGATAGAGCTTCCAGCCGGCCTCGCAATGACCGCCATCGTGCGTCTCGGGGCCGTTCAGCACCGTGCATTGGCGCCGATCGAAGCTCGCCATGTGGCTGCTGCCGGCCAGCGACGTCCATACGACGCCGTTGCGGTCGACGTCGAGACCGCGCGGCCCGAAGCCGGGCTCCGGCACGCGGTAGAGCTCCGTGAGGCACGTCTCCGGAGGGTTCTCGCCGCGCGTCAGGCGCACGAGATATCCCGGGAAGTCCGTGAGCGACGCCCAGACGACGTCCTCCTCGCCCGGCGCGGGGCTCGGCTGCACGCCGTAGACCTGTCCGCCGATGCGCGTATCGCGCGACGGATCGAACGGCCGGCCCGGCTCGTTCCACGGCTTCGTGATCTTGCCGTCGCCGTTCGTGTCGATCACGAGCGGGCACCAGCCCTGCGCGGCCTGCTCGTCACCCGTCTCGTCGAACAGCCGCGTGTTGATCCAGCCGAGATAGCCTTCGCTGATCAGCGGGTTCAGCCACAGCGTCTCGTCCTCGTCGTACGCGAACTGCAGGTGATGCGTCGTGAAGCACGTATCGATCAGGGTGAACTCGCCCGTCTTCGGGTCGTAGTACGACACGTGCCGCCCCGCGTTGCTGATCGGGAAGTACTGCGCGAACTTGTTCGACGACCCCGCGCGGCACCATGCCGGGTTCGCGGGCGCGCGGATCGCCGACGTCAGCCAGAGGCGTCCTTTCCCGTCCATCATCGGGTTGTGCGGATCGGACGGCTGCTCCTTGCCCCAGTGATGCGCCATGCCCCAGAACGGCGACGCGGCAATCGGCGGCGGGAAACGCGTCGACATCTGCGTCGGATCCTGGCGCGTCGGGATCACGATCTCGTGCGTGATGTGCGTCAGCGGATCGAGCACCGTGATCTTGCCGTGCCCGCTCGACACGGCGTACACGGGGCCGTTCGCGTTGACCGTCGGGTTGCGCTTGTCCGTCGTGATCTCGTCGTGCATGTACGACGTCGGCGTGCCCCAGTCCCACATCGTGATCACGACGTTACGTTCCATGCCCTGCGGGCGCGGCGGCGCCGGCGGCAGCTCGCCCGCGGCGATGCGGTCCGTCCAGTCGGCGAACACCTCGAGGCTGCGCTCGGGGCCCATCCAGCCGAGCCGCGCGTACATCTCGGTGCCGCGCGGGCCGGTGCGCAGACGCCGCTCCCAGAGCTGCACGGACGTTGCGTTCGTCAGGCCTTCCTGCGCCTTGAACTCGTCGCTCCAGTGATCGAACGAGCGGGTCGCCGCGTTGCCGATCTGGTGACAGAAGTTGCAGCCGAGCTTCAGCACGTCGATCCACTGCGCCTGGCTCTGCACGGCGAGCCCGCGGCCGCTGCCGCCGGCGGCCGGGAATTCCTCTTCTTTCGGCGGCTCGAGCAGCGACAGCCAATAGTCGGCCGGATAGACCTTCGCGGCCTCGGCCGGCGTCGCGGCGGGCTCGACCTCGAGCACGACGTTGTGGTCGCCCGGGCGCAGGTACTGCTTCTTCGAGTCGCGCAGCCCGTAGCCGCGCACCCACACGTGGTAGTTGACCATCGGCAGCTGGGGTAGAACGAAGCGCCCCTCGTCGTCCGTGACGACGATCTTGGTGAGCTTCGTCGGCAGGTCGTCCGTCTCGGCGATGACCCAGACGCCGGCCTCGGGACCGGACGCGCTGCGCACGACGCCGGCGATATAGCCTTCCTGCGGAAGGACGCCTTCCTGCGCGACGGCTCGAAACGCGGGCCACGCGGCGACGAGCGCCGTGACGAGACCGAGCACGAGCGAAAGCGCTTTGCGCGGGCCCGTCGATCGCCGCGGCACCGCGGCCATGTCGAAAGATCGCGGGATCATCTTGCCCCCAATCGTTCTCGTTGATCTTCACGCCGCCCGGGGCGGCTGCCGATAGGCTACCACGTCCGGGCCGCACGCCGAGGCGCGAGGCGCCCGCGGCTATTCCGTTCGGGCAGAGCGCTGTCCCGACGAATCCTCGTCGCGCAGGAAGATGTCCTCGATCTTGAGGCCGAAGACGTCGGCGATGCGGAATGCGAGCGGCAGCGACGGGTCGAACTTGCCGTTCTCGATCGCGTTGATCGAGTTCCGCGAAACGCCCACGCGCTCGGCGAGCTCGGCCTGGCTCCACCCTTGCTCGGCGCGAAGCGCTCGAATGCGGTTCTTCATCTCAGCGCCCCGGCGTCATCGCTTCGTGAGCCACCAGCCCATCTTGATCAGCGTCGACGAGATCGCAACGGCTACGATGAAGACGAGACCACAGCGAAAGGATTCGCTTGTCTCGTTTCATTGCTTTCCTACCCTTGCGTCTGCTGCGACTCCGCGTCGGGCTGCCGTCCTAGGGCGACCGCTTGGCCCCGGGGCCATCGCCAGTCGGGCATCGAATCGGCTCCCGAATGACAAAGATCCTTAGCGAAATGCAAAGTTAACTTTGCACATCTGCCGACCGATGTCAAGCTTACTTGTCATCTCCCTGGGTAAACGCTCGAAAGGACATCGAAAGTCCGCCACCGTGCCGCGCCGGCGGGCCATCGCTATACTCGGACTCGTCTCGTTCCGGGGGGAGCTCGCGATGCGTCGTTCGTTGCTCGCCGTCGTCGTGCTCGGCGCGGCGTTCGAATCCGCGGCACAACGGCCCGATTCCAACCCGCCTTGCGATCGCGCCTGCCTCGAGGGCTTCGTCGATCGCTATCTCGAGGCGATGCTCGAGAACGATCCGAGCCCCGAGCTCTTCGCGATCGGCGCGCGCTTCACCGAGAACGGCATCCAGCTCCCGCTCGGTAACGAAGGCCTGTGGTACGGCATGTCCGGTTACGGCCGTTACAAGTTCTACGTGCCCGACGTCGAGACGCAGCAGGTCGCGTTCATCGGCACGGTGCGCGAGAACCTCGCCAATGCCGGCGTGAACGACGGTCAGGGCAATCTCGTCGCGATCGCGCTTCGGCTCAAGATCGTGAATGACAAGATCACCGAGGTCGAGCAGCTCGTGATACGGCCCGAGGTCGACTTGTTCGGCGGGGGCACCGCTTCGAATCGTCCGTTCCCGCCGACCGGCGAGGCCGTCGACGCGATGGGTGCGCCGCATCCTATCTTCCTCGAGGAAATTCCCGAGAGCGAGCGGATGTCGCGCGACGAGCTCATCGTCACGGCCAACTACTACTTCGACGGCCTGCAGCGCAACGACGGCAAGGGCTACTATCCGTTCACCGACGACTGCGAGCGCTACGAGAACGGTATCAAGACGACGAACGTTCCGCGAACGGATCAAGAGACCGGCGAGACGAGGGTCATGGGCTGCAAGGAGCAGTTCGAGAAAGCGCTGCGCGGCGTCGTCTCGCGGATTCGCGATCGCCGCTTCGTCGCCGTCGACCGTGAGCGCGGCAACGTCTTCGCATTCGGCTTCTTCGACCACGACCGTCTGAACTGGACGTGGCAGCTCGCCGAGATCTTCAAGATCGAGAAAGGCCAGATCCGCAGGATCGAGGCCGTCTTCCACCGCGCGCCATACGGCATCAATTCCGGCTGGAGCACGTTCGAGCAGGGAATGTCCGAGGCGATTCAAGTGGTGCGCTGAGCGGAACGCGATGGCCGTCTTACCGCCGGGAATCAGCGCCGAGACTTTCGAAGCGGCGATACGCGCGTTCGCGGACGCGGTCGGCGCCGAGTGGGTCTTCACGAGCGACGAGGACCTCGCGACGTATCGCGACTACTGGTCGCCGGCCCCCGATCCCGAAGAGGAGCTGCTGCCTTCGGCGGCCGTCGCGCCCGCGAGCGTCGAGCAGGTGCAGGCGGTCGTCCGCGCGGCGAACCGCCATCGCGTCCCGCTCTTTCCGATCTCGACCGGCAAGAACTTCGCGTACGGCGGTCCCGCGCCGAGCATGCGCGGCTCGGTCGTCGTGGATTTGAAGCGCATGAACCGCGTGATCGAGGTCGACGACGAGCGCAACTTCGCGATCGTCGAGCCCGGCGTCTCGTATTTCGATCTGTACCGACACATCCAGGAACGCGGGCTCAACGTCTGGATCGATTGCGCGAATCCCGGCTGGGGCGGCCCGCTCGGCAACTCGCTCGATCGCGGCTTCGGCTTCACGCTCGGCTACTACCGCGACCACGCCGGCGCGATTCACGGCCTCGAGGTCGTGCTGCCGAACGGCGAGCTCATGCGGACCGGGATGGGCGCGGTGCCGAACGCGCCGACGTGGGGCGAGCACAAGTACCCGTTCGGTCCCGATCCGACGGGGCTCTTCGCGCAAGGCAACTTCGGCATCGTGACGAAGATGGCGTTCCGTCTCATGCCCGCGCCCGAGCATTACCGCACGGGATTCGTCACGGTGCCGAAGCGCGCGGACCTGAGGCCGCTGATCAAAGCGGTGAACTATCTGTCCGATCTCTTCATGATCGGCGAGCCGCTCTACACGAGCCCGCTGTCGGCGCTGATGGGCAATACCGAGTTCCGCGAGGCGGCCACGCGGCGCGGCGGCGCGAACGAGGCGGAGCTCGATCGGCTCGCCGCGGCGGCGGGTCTGCCCTCGTGGCAGGTCGAGCTCCAGTTCCTCGGCTCCGAGCGGACGACGCTCGCGAACTGGGACTATGCGCGCACCGTGATCGCGCGCCACGCGCCGGAGGCGCGTTTCACGGACGGCGTGTCGGTGCCGCTGCCGCTGACGCCGGAGCAGATCGAGCGCGGCCTCGTGCCGGATCCGCACTATCTCTGGCGCTCGTCGCTCGGCATTCCGAGCCTCGCGACGTGGCAGAGCCTCGGGCGCACGGAGGAGCTGCCGGATTCGTGGCAGCAGAATCACGTCGGCTTCTTCGCGGTGATCCCGCGCAGCGCCGACGCCGTCTTCGAGGCGCAGCGCGTGTTCGGCGACTTCCTGCGCGAGCGCGGCGTGCCGACGCGCATCTCGGCGATCAGCACGCCGGTCAACTGGTACCAGTTCAGCTTCTTCTTCTCGGCGGGTTTCGCGAGCGGCGGCGGAACGCGGCTCGCGACGCGGGAATCGAAGGCACGCGACGCCGAGACGCTCAAGGCGCTCGTCGCGATCGCGGCCGAGCACGGCTGGGCCGAGTACCGCGCGGCACCCTATTTCCAGGACGCGATCGCGAGCGCGTACTCGTTCAACGGCGGCATGCTGCGGCGGTTCAACGAGACCCTGAAGGACGCGATCGACCCGAACGGCATCCTCGCGCCCGGCCGCGGCGGCATCTGGCCGCGGCACTTGCGGCGCGGCTGAGCGCGCGCGGCGTGCAAGGGTTTCACGCCGGCACGCGCTGGTTTACAGCTCGACAGGGTATCCCAGAACCAGCTCGCGACGCGTCACCAGGCAGGCCTTCCCGGACTCGGACGGCGTCAGGTACACGGACATGGCGTCGTTCGTGAGCTGAATGGACCCTCCCAGCACTTCGCCGCCGAATTCGAAGCTGCGAAACAAGGTTTCGCGCAGAACGGGACATGCTTGCTCTTGCACGTACGTCTCCGTCCATTGGATGTCGCAGCCGTCTCCCCGCGGCGACGCGACGATACTGATGTGAGAATCGCCGTCGGAATAATCCTTCACGACGAGCGAGCTGAACATGGCTTTGTCGGGGTCCTTCGTCGCCCAGATGTTGTGGTAACCGTAATCGGCTTTCTCCAAATGCAATTTGCTTGCGCTGCCGATGGCTGCCAGGCAGGTCTTGATACCGATTTCTTTCACGGCATCGGTGAGCATGTCTGCAGACGCGTTACCGGACATCAGCAGAGGAAGGGCGGTGGCGATCACAGTGAATCGACGCATTACGGTCTCCGATTGACGATTCGAATGCCGGTGCACGGCGGCTTGCACGCGCGAGGCGTCGCGTCTGCAGGCTATCGGCTGCAACCGGAAAACCTTTAGCGCCCGCCGGCTCGTTCGGCCGGCCGTTCGAGGGGCGAAGCGATGACCGGGCGCGCCGCGTTCAGCGATACGCGCGATAGACCTCGGCGCTGCCGTCGCGGCGCACGAGCAGCACGTCGTACGGATCGACGCGGCCGCCGTACGCGGGGCCGTCCATGCCGGGCGAGCCGATCGGCATTCCGGGCACGGCGATGCCGACCGCTTGCGGCCGCTCGTCGATCAAGCGAAGGATCTCGCTCGCCGGCACGTGCCCTTCGATCGCGTACCCTTCGATCTCGCCCGTATGGCACGAGCCGTACTGGACGGGCATGCCGAGCCGGGCACGCGCCTCGTTGTTGCCGCCCTCGAACGTCTCGACGGTAAAGCCGTTCGCCTCGAGATGTCGGACCCATTCGCGGCAGCACCCGCACGAGGGGCCGAGATGGACGCGAATTACCGGCGCCGCCGACGCTTCGGTGCACGCGGAAACGACCGCCGGCAACGCGAGCATGCCGACGATCACCCGGCGGCGCTCGGCGTCGATCAGGCCGACGCTCGAGCTTTCCGCGCCTCGTAGCGCTTCGTTGCGATTTGGCATCGCTCACCTCCCTCGTCGGGACCCCCATTGAAGCAGAGCCCGCGACGCCCGCCAAGGCGCCCTTTCGACCCCTCCGACGAGGATGCCGAAGCCGCCGTGCCGGACAGCGAGTAGCGCGTCATCCGTTGCCCGGCACGGCCGCGGGATCCATCCAGAACGCCTCCCACACGTGCCCGTCGAGGTCCGCGAAGCTTCGGTTGTACATGAACCCGAGCTCCTGCACAGGATTGATGTCGGCGGCGCCGCCGTTCGCGGCCGCCGCTTCGGCCATCGCGTCCACTTCCTCGCGGCCATCGCGAGTCAACGCGAGCATGACCTCGCTCGACGTCGCAGGCGGAATCGGCCGACTCGTGAACGTGCGCCACTTCTCGTGCGTGATCAGCATCACGCCGATCGCCTCGCTCCACATCATGCAGGCGGCGGTCTCGTCCGTGAAGTGCGGGTTGTTCTCGAATCCGAGCGCCTGGTAAAACGCGATCGACGCGCGAAGGTCGGCGACCGGCAGGTTCACGAAGATCATGCGGGGCATACGTCCTCTCCATCCGATCTCGAGCTTGTTCGCTCACCGTCCCTAGTCGATCGGGAAGGCACGATTTCGACATGGCTCGGCGCGTCTCTCAGACTCGGAGACGAGGCGTTCGAGCCCGATGCACAGATCGTTCATGCTCGAAGCCTCGAGCAACCCCGCCATTTCGGACGCTCCGATTTCGATCTCGTAGAGCGCCTCGACCTGCGCCAGCACCGCGACGAAGGTTAGCGAATCGAGGTCGAGGTCGAGCAGACGAGTATCCAGGGAAACCGACGACGGTGTCCGGTTGCAGGCCCGGGCCATCAATTCGCAGAGAACGCTCGCCAAGCTCGGGGACTTCGACATCTCTTACGAGCTTATCTTCGCTTCCCTGATCCCGCTCTCGCGAATAATCCGTCGCCTCGCGCATATTTTCGCTTTCACAACTATTTCGCATCGAGCCAGAATGGGCGTCGCTGCCGCACCGGCACCAGCGCAAGACCTTCGTTCGATTCGTCGAGCCGGCGCGCTCCACGGCAGTCATCGCAAGACGGAATCACAGCGACATGCTCAGCGATTCTCAGCACTTTACGGAGCTGGATCCGGATTTCATCGCCGTCGTCGATCCGTCGGGCGAGACGTGGACGCGAGGACGATTGGCCGCGCTCGTCAACCGGCTCGCACGGGCGTTCTCGGCGGCCGGTCTCGCCGAAGGCGACTCGATCGCGATCGTCGCTCCGAACTGCGCCGAATACCTCGCGGCGTATCTGGCCGGAGTGCAGGCAAATCTGTACGTCGTGCCGGTGAACTGGCACTTGTCCGAGAGCGAGCTGGAATTCGTGCTGTCCGATGCTCGCGCGCGCGTCGTGATCGCGCACGAGCGCCTCGGATCGGAACGGCTCCGCATGCTCGCCGAGGCCGCCTCCGCGGCCGACCTGCTCGTCTGCATCGGCGACGCGCCCGGGTATATGCCGCTGACGGAGCTCACGGAGCCGCACTCGAGCAGGCCCTTGCGCCGGTCGGGCTCGGGTCGCGTCATGCCCTACACCTCCGCGACGACGGGCAGGCCGAAAGCTGTCAAGCTGCCTTTGAGCAATGCCTCGACGGCGCTCCATCGCAAGATCGAGTGGCATCGCTCGCTGGGCATCGAGATCGAAAGCGACAACGTGCACCTCTGCACGTCGATGCTCTACCACTCGGCGCCGCTCGAAGGCTGCGTGACCGCGCTGCACATGGGGCATCGCGTGGTCCTGGTGCACATCTGGCAGCCGGAGCTGTTGCTCCGACTCATCTCCGAGCACCGAGTGACCACCAGCTTCATGGTGCCTTCGATGTTCGTGCGGCTGCTGAAGCTCCCGGAGTCCGTCCGCGCAAAGTATTCGACGCGATCGTTGCGTTTCGTCGCGCACGGGGGTGCCCCGTGCCCGATCGACGTCAAGAGACGGATGCTCGAATGGTGGGGTCCGATCATCTGGGAGTCGTACGGCGCGGCCGAAGGCCAGGGCACGATCGTTTCGCCCGGGGAATGGATGAAGTATCCCGGGACCGTCGGCCGGCCCATTCCCGGAGCGGCGGTGAAGATCGTCGGCGACGACGGTACCGAGCTGCCGCCGAACAGGGTCGGCACGATCTACCTGAAACCGCATACCGGCGACCGCTTCGAGTACATCGGCGATCCGGACCGGACGCGGCGCGCCTACCTGGGCGACTACATTACGGTCGGAGACGTCGGGTACGTGAATGAAGAGGGTTATCTCTTCATCTGCGACCGACGAGAGGATCTCATCCTGTCGTCCGGCATGAATATCTACCCCGCGGAGATAGAGGCAGCGCTTGTCCAGCACCCGCTCGTCGCCGATTGTGCCGTCGTCGGGGTGAAGCACGAGCTGCTCGGAAAAGTTCCGAAGGCATTCGTCCAGGTCGAGCCCGGCGTCGAGACCGGGCCGCATCTGACAGCGGACATCTTGAGGTTCCTCGGGAGCCGACTCTCGGCGATGAAGCTGCCGAAGCGGATCGAGTACGTCCAGACGGTCCCCCGAGCCCCGACCGGCAAGCTTTATCGACGATCACTGCAAGCGGCGGATACCGCGGCTGACACCTCGGATGCTAAGTAATCGGACAAGGAGCACGCGTGGCAACATTGAGCAACACCATCGGCGGGGAGTCGTTCGTGACGACGAAGAGCCGCCAGGGCTATGTCCTCGCGCTTCTGGTCGTCATCGGCATCTTCGCCTGGACCGATCGAAACGTCCTGTCGATCCTGCTCGAGTCGATCCGGCGAGACTTCGATTTCTCCGACTCTCAGCTCGGGCTGCTCGGTGGCGTCGCATTCGGTCTGTTCTATGCCACGCTCGGATTGCCTGTCGCGTGGATGGCGGACCGCTACAATAGAGTGACTCTGATCTCGGTCGCGATCGCGATCTGGAGCGCGGCGACGGCGTTGTGCGGTCTCGCTACCGGCTTCTTGACCTTGTTTCTGGCGAGGGTCGGCGTCGGGATCGGCGAGGCCGGTGCTTCTCCTCCTGCCCAATCGCTCATCTCGGACTACTTCCCGCCGGAACGGCGCGCGTTTGCCCTCGGCATTTTTTATCTCTACGTGCCGCTCGGCTTCGTCGTCGGGTTCCTCGCCGGCGGCTGGCTCAACGAGCTCTTCGATTGGCGCGTCGCCTTCGCGGTCGTCGGCCTGCCCGGTCTCCTGCTCGCCGCATTGACGCGCCTAACGCTCGCGGAACCGCCCCGCGGACTGTCGGAGCGGCTCGGCGACAGCGGCGAGACGCCCAGCCTGCCGGCCACGATTCGCTATTTCTGGAGCCGGCCGTCGCTGCGTCACCTCCCACTCGCCGGCGCGATACACGGAATCGGCTCGTTCGCCGCCGCCGTCTGGCTGCCCAGCTACTTCATCCGCGCATACGGGCTCAGCAGCGGAAAAGTCGGCACTTGGATGGCGGTCGCATACGGTCTCGGCGGCGGCGTCGGCGTCCTTGCGGGCGGATACCTCGCGGACAAGCTGGCAAGGCGAAAAAGCGACGAGCGCTGGTATCCGTGGTCGTGCGCCATCTACATCCTCGCGGCGGCGCCGTTCGCGGGCGTCGTCTATCTGACCGACACTCCAACCACGGCCTTCATCGCGCTGGTCGCGGCGACTTTGTTCACGCAAATGTTCCTCGGGCCGGTCACGGCGATCATGCAGGGGCTCGCCGGGTTGCGGCGCCGAGCGGTCGTCGCGGCCTTCTATCTTTTTCTGGTGAACCTGATCTCGACCGGCGTAGGGCCCTTGGTCGTCGGCATGGTCAGCGACCACTTCGGGGCACGCTTCGGAACGGACTCGCTCCGCTATGCGCTCCTGCTCATCGTGCTCGTGACGAGCGCTTGGTCCGCCGTCCACTTCGCGCTCGCAGCGCGGCACGTCAGGAAGGACCTCGCCGCCGCACGCGCGTCGTGACCGCGCCTTCGCCTTACTCGTAGCGAAGGGCGAGTTCGGCTTGTTCGACGCCGACGGCACCGCGACAACCCCGAAGGCGCCGACGATGATGCCGGCACCGCTTTGCTGATCGTGCCGATTCTGGTTATTCTCGTTTAGGAGAATTTTCCAAGCGAGAGCGTTGAACGGGACAGGATGCGGATACTTCGAGGAATGCCGTGAGCCGTGGCGTGGCGCTCTTTCTACGGCTCGTCGCCTTGCGGTACCGCCTGCAATGGGCGCACGTGCGTCGTAGCATAGCTCGCACCGTAGGCTACGTCGCGTTCCAGATCGTCGTCGCCGTGATCGCGCTGTGGGCGCTCGCCGCCGGGATCAGCGCGTTTGCCACGGCAGCCGAATACGACGTCGTCCGGCCGGTCGTGCGCTTCGTGCTCTTCGCGGTGTTCGTGAGCACGATAGGCGGCTCGGTCCTGCTCGGCTTCGGCATGCATCAAACGTTCTCGGACCGGGCCCTGCGTGCCTATCCTATCTCGGCTCTGCAACGATTCTGGATGCGTCACTGTATCGGGCTGATGGAGCCGCTGTGGCTCGTGAGCATCGCGGCGTACGGAGGGTTCGCGCTCGCCGCTTGGCTGCTCGACGTCGTGCCCGGGCCGCTCGCGCTCGCATCGGCCGCGCTGCTCCTTCTCGCGAACTACCTATTGGCCCACGTGCTCGTCGTGTCGGCCGACCGTCTCGCGGCCACGCCTTTCGGTTCCTTCGTCCTGCTCTTGTCGCTGCAGCTGGTGATTCTCGCGCCGATCCTCATCAGCACTCCCGAGGCAACCGCGAGATGGTCGGCGATTTGGGCCGCCGTCGCGCCGTTCACGCCCCCTGCGTTGACCGCGGACATCCTGACGGGTGCAGACGGAAACGCCCCGCCGCTCGTGCTCGGGCTCTGGTGCCTGGCCGCGATCGTGCTGCTGGCCGTGCTCGAGCATCGGGCGGCGGCACAGCGCTCTCCTCGGCTCCGCGCGGTCTGCTCGACGAGCCTCGTCGATCACGCTGCCGCAGCGGTATGGGGAGGCAGCGCACCGCTCGTCGCTCAAGCGATGCGCTTCTACCTCCGCAATACCCGGGTTCGCGTCAACATGGTCCTCTTCTTGCCGCTGCTCGCGTACGTCGTCGGCCGCTTCCATCACTCCGACGCGAGCGGCTCGCTGACGGCATTCGAGGTCGCCTACTTTCTCGGCGGCTGCCTCGGGCTCGTCACTCTTCCGCTCGCGATGAACGTGTTCGGTTTCGACGGCGCCGGCTTTCGCCGCTACCTGCTCCTACCGTGTTCCGGGGCGGACGTCGTTAGATCGTTCGCCGCGGCGACGACTTCGATCGGCGCAGCCTATCTCGGGCTCGCATGGCTCCTGTGGCTGGTCGCGGCGCCGACACCGTCGACGCCGACGATGCTCGTCATGCTGTTGTCGCAGTCGATGGCGTTGTTGCTGGTCCTGCATTCCGTCGGCATCTGGGCTTCGGTGCTGATACCGTACCGGGGCGACTACGAGCGGCGCTGGAGCCGGGATCCGCGCCGAGGTCTAGCATTGCTGGTCGTAGCCGTGCTCGTCGGTTTGCCCTTGATCGTTCGCGGCACCTGGCTCGACGAAGCTCCGCTCGTCGAGTACTGGTACGTGCCGATCGGCGCATTGGCGGCGGCTCTCTGCGTCTATTCCTGGACGCTGAAACGCGCGCCGACGGTATTCGATCGGCGCCGGGACTCGATCCTGCTTCAAGTCGAAGCTCGGGCGTGACATGCCGAACGTTATCGAAGTCATCGAGCTCTCCAAGCGCTACGGGAACGTCACGGCGATCGAATCGCTGACGTTCAGCGTGCGCGCCGGCAGCCTGTTCGGTTTCCTCGGCTCGAACGGGTCCGGCAAGAGCACGACGATCGCCTGCCTGAGCGGGCTGACCGATCCGACGTCGGGCATTGTGCGTCTTTTCGGAAAACGCTTCGACTCTTCGTCCGTCGAGCTCAAGCGCCGAATCGGCGTCATGCCCGAGAACTTGGGGCTGTTCGACTATTTGCGCGCCGAAGAATTCCTGACGTTCCACGGGCGCATGTACGGCCTGGGCGCCGCGGAAACGCGGCGCCGCGTCGACGAGTTGCTCGACGCGCTCGACCTCGCCGGCGAGGCCGACAAACCGCTCGGAAAGTTCAGCTCCGGAATGCGCAAGCGAGTAGCGTTCGCGGCGGCCATTCTCCACGGTCCGGAGCTGCTGTTCCTCGACGAACCCTTCGAATCCGTCGACCCGGCGGGCGTCGCTCTGATGAAATCGTGGTTACGCCGCTTCACGGCTCTCGGCCGCACCGTGTTCCTCACTACGCACGTCCTCGATACGGCGGAAAAGCTCTGTGATCACGCGGCCATCATCCACAAGGGAGGCCGCCTGATCTGGCAAGGAGCCATCCCTCCGTCGACGGACGACGAGCGAGGTCCTGCCGACAAGCCCTTCACCAGCTTGGAGGGCCTGTTCCTCAGCCTGACGGGCGAGCGATATGCGAGTCTCGACTGGCTATGAAGCGCCGCCGCGCGGCGCCGGTTCCTCGCCGACGAGGCGTGTCCGATGATTCCCGTCTCCGATGCTTCCATCGGCCGTCGCCCGGTCGACGGCGCAATGGACCGGCCGATTACACGCAGGCGGTCGTGGCCGAAACTGACCCTCGGCGCCGTGACGCTGATCGCCGGCGCGGGATTGGCGTGCGACGCCGTGCGCGTCGGCAGCGTGAATGCGTACACGGTCGAGACGAGGCAACTGACGATGGCGACCGTGCGCCGCGCACCGTTCACCGACTACGTTCCGATCCGCGGCACCGTGACGCCGCTGACGACCGTGTATCTCGACGCGATCGAAGGCGGCCGCGTCGAAGCCGTGCTCGTCGAGGAAGGGCAGTTCGTCGAGGCTGGACAACCTCTGCTCCGTCTCAGCAACACGGCTCTTCAGCTCGACGTCATCTCGCGGGAAGCGCAGGTTTCGGAGCAACTCAACAATCTGCGTAACACGCAGCTGGCGTTGGAACAGAATCGGCTGAGCCTGAAAAGCAGCCTCGTCGAGATCGACTATCACATCAAGCGGCTGACGCGATTGAAGGAGCGACGGGCCGAGCTGGTCGAGCGCCGTCTGATCGCGCCCCAGGCCTACGACGAGGTCGCCGACGAGCTCGAGTATTACCTGCACCGGCGGGCGGTGACGATAGAAAGCCAGCAGGCGGACGATCGCATGCGGCTCGCCCAGATCGAGTCTCTTCAGGAAACCGTCGAGCAGCTCGAGCGCAACCTGACGATCGCGCGCGCGAACCTCGAGAACCTCGTCATCAAAGCGCCGACAAGCGGACAGCTGACCGCGTTGTCGGCGGAGGTCGGCGAGTCCAAAGGCCGCGGCGAGCGTCTCGGTCAGATCGATGACGTGGATCGCGTGAAGGTCACGGCACTGATCGACGAGTTCTACGTCACGCGGATTCGCGCCGGACAACGAGCCGAGCTCGAGCTCGGCGGACGCATCCACGATCTCGAGGTCGTCAGGAAACGGCGCGAACCGCGCTATTCGGTCACCGGCGGACGCGTTGGATCGTCATCGAGCGGCAACAGGCTCGGCGTCTCCATATCGGAGAACTGGTCGTGATCGACCGCCCAGAAGAACGCCGCGATGGCGCCGGCGAGCAGCACGAGCGACAGCGGAATCATGACGAGCAGCACGTTCATGCGGCCGGCACCTCCAACGTCGTGGCGCCGTTCCGATCCGTGCCGATCGGCGCGGCTCTATCGGCCTGCCGTTCGCGACGCTCGATCCCGCGTCCGATGCGCATCGCGTTCAGCACGACGACGAGCGAGCTCACGGACATGCCGAGCGCCGCGAGCAGCGGCGGCACGAAGCCGAGCGCGGCGAGCGGCACCGCCGCCATGTTGTACGCGAACGCCCATCGCTGATTCTGCTCGAGGATCGCGAGCGTCTCGGCCGCGATCTCGCGCGCGGGCGCCAGGTGCTCGAGCTTGCCGCCGGAGAGCACGATATCGCTCGTCGCCTGCGCGAGCTCCGCGCCCTCGGCGATCGCGACCGCGACGTCGGCGCCGCCCAGCACGGGCGCATCGTTGACGCCGTCGCCGACGGCGATGACCCGCGCGCCCTGCTCGCGCAGCGCCGCGAGGCGCGCGAGCTTGTCGCTCGGCGCCTGCCGCGCGTGCCAATCGTCGATCCCCAGTCGCTCCGCGACGGCGCGCACCTTCTGTGCCGAGTCGCCGCTCGCGATCGTGACGTGCACGCCCTGCCGCTCGAGCGCGCGAACGGCGATCCGCGCGTCCGGTCGAAGCCGCTCGCTCAGGTGGAACGCGGCGATCGGCCCGGTATCGTCGGCGAGCAGCACCGCGTCCTCGTCCATGGAAGTCGCCGCGTTACCCTCGAGGGCAAAATCGGCGCGCCCCAGCCTGAGCTCGCGTCCTCCGACCGTCGCGCGGACGCCGAGACCTGCATGCATTTCGACGTTCGTCGCCGCCGGAAGCGGCGCGTTCGGGCAAGCGGCCGCGATCGCGCGCGCGACCGGATGCCGGCTCTCCCTCGCGAGCGCCGCCGCAAGACGCAACGCGTCCGCCGAAGACATCGAATCGCGCGCATCGACGCGCACGACCTCGAGATCGGGTTCCGTCAACGTGCCGGTCTTGTCGAACACGACGTGCGTCGCGCCCGCGAGCCCTTCGATCGCGTCGGGCTTCACGACGAGCACGCCGCGCCGCGCGAGCACCGCGAGCGCGCGCGTGACCGCGACCGGCACCGCGAGCGCGAACGCGCACGGGCACGACACGACGAGCACCGCGAGCGCCGCCGCGAACGCTCGCGACGGATCGAACCAGGCCCACGCCGCGGCCGTCGCCGCGGTCAGGAGCAGCACGCGCAGCACGAAGCGCGACGCGGTCTTCTCGCCCTCGAGCGCGAGCTTGGGCTTCGCGGCCTGCGCACGCGCGACGAGCTCGGCGATGCCGGCGAGCGCGGTCTCGGTGCCGACGCGCTCGACGCGAAGATCGACCGGACCGTCGACGAGCACGCTGCCCGCGACGAGCGTCTCGCCGCGCCGCCGCTCGACCGGAGCGGACTCGCCCGTCAAGAGCGCCTCGTCGACGCGGCAGCGCTCGGACAGCAGCACGCCGTCGGCGGGAATCACGCCGCCCTCGGCGACGTGCACGCGATCGCCGGGCATGAGCTCGCGAACACCGACGCGCTCGAGGTCGCCGTTCGCGAGCCGCCTGTCCGCATAGGGCGGCGTGAGGCGCGCGAGCGCGTCGGTCAGGTCGCTCGCGCGATGCCGCGCACGCATCTCGACGTAGCGCCCGATCAGCAGGAAGAACACGAACATCGACACGCCTTCGAAATAGACGTGCACGCCGCCGCGCATCGCTTCGATCAGGCTCGCGACGTAGATCGCGGCGACCGCGAGCGCGACCGGCACGTCCATCCCCAGCCGGCGCGTCTTGAGACACCGCATCGCGCCCGCGAAGAACGGCTGCGCCGAGTAGAGCACGACGGGTGTCGCGACGAGGAAGCCGAGCCAGCGGAACAGATCGCGCGCGGCGACGTCGAGCGACGCGGGGTCGCCGAGATAAAGCACGCCCGCGTACATCATCGCCTGCATCGCGCCGAAGCCGGCGACGACGAGACGCTTCAGCGCGGAGCGCGACTCGTGCCGACGCACGTCGTCGAGCGCCTCCGCGTCGAGCGGCAGCGCGCGATAGCCGATGCGCGCGAGCGCATCGAGCAAGCGCGGCAACGAGGTCTCGGCTTCGCGCCACACGACCCGCGCGCGCTTCGATGCCCCGTTGATCTCGACGTCCTCGACGCCGGGCTCGGCGAACAAAGCGCGCTCGACGACCATGACGCACGCGGCGCAACGCACGCCGTCGACGACGAGCAGCGTCTCGCGGCGCCCGTCGCCGAGATCGCGGATCACGTGCCGTGCGATCTCGGGCCGCTGCCACACCGCCGCTTCCGCCGCGCCCTCGGCTTCCGGCTTCGGTCCGGGCGCGGCCCGCATGTCGTAGTAGCTCGCGAGGCCGAGCGCGTCGATGCGTTCCGCGGCCGCGCGGCACGTCTCGCCGCAGACCGCGCGCCGCTCGCCGGCGACGGTCGCAATCAGACGATCTTCCGCGGGCAGCGGGCCGCCGCAGTGCCAGCAGGAGCCCGGCGCCGCGTGCTCGTTACCGGCTTTTCTCGCGCAGCATGTGCCCATCGCGCGTCCCCGCTCACCGCCCGACGATCATCACACCGAGCGGCACGCGGAACACGGTTTCGCCGACGTCGGGAAGCGCGTCGGAAGGCTGCGAGAGCGCGATCACGATCGTCACGACGCACGCCGCGAGGATCGCGACGAAGAGCGCGGCCGCGAGCCAGACGACGCCCGATCGATACCAGGCGTTGCGATCGGTGCGTCGCGATTCGCGCCGCGCCGTCTCGTTCCCGGCGAGACGCGCGTCGTCGAGACCTTTCGCGGCTCCGAGCACGACGCTCGGGTCGAAGCCGCAGCAACCGAAAGGCATCATGCTCGTCACGCCGCACCTCGCACGTTCAATACGCCGCGCCTTCGCTCGGCGCCGCCGCGATCGTCTCGTCTGCCACGCGGCGCGCGAGCGGCTTCTTCTCGCCGCGCGCGTACAGCCACGCGGCCACCGCGCGCGCTTCCTGCTCGCTCAGCCGTCCGCGCCACGCGGGCATCTGACCGCTGCGCCCGTCGCGGATCGACGCCATCACGCTCGCGAAGTCGCCGCCGTACAGCCAATCCTCGTCGGTCAGATCGGGCGCGCCGAGCGCCGGATTGCCTTTGCCGTCGAGGCCGTGGCACGCGGCGCACGTCGTTTCGAACCGTGCCTTGCCTTCGGTCATCGTTTCGGCAGCCGGCGTGCCGAGCGCGAGCACGTAGCTCGTGACCTGGACCAACCCGTCCCGGCCCAGCGCCTCGCCCCACGGCGGCATCGTCCCGCGACGGCCGTCGAGGATGCTCTTCACGACGGTGTCGGGATCGCCCCCGTACAGCCATTTCCCGTCGACGAGATTCGGCGCGCCGAGCGCCGTGCGGCCGGTCGCGTCGGTGCCGTGACACGCCGCGCAGTTGTCGAGATAGAGCTGACGGCCGAGCCGCGCGACCGGATGCCCCGACGGCACCTGGTCGAGCTTCATCTCGTCGAGCACGGCGAAGACTTGCTCGAGCCGCGCCGCGTTCTCGGCCGCCTCGCGCTCGTGCTCTCCCGCCGACGTCCAGCCCAGCACGCCGCCGAACCCGCCGAAGCCGGGATAGAGCACGAGATAGACCATCGCGAACACGAACCCCGCTGCGGAGAGGATCACCCACCACAGCGGCAAGCGGCGCACGCCTTCGCGAAGCACGCCGTGCGCCCACGCATGGCCCGTCGTGCCGTCGGGCTGCGTCGGAATCTTCATGCGTTGCGCCCAGACGAACAGGAACAGCGCAATGCCGAGATTCAGGACGATCAGAAAGATGACCCAACCGGACCAGAACGGGCTCATGACGTCGCACCTCAGTTATCCGGCGCTTCGCGCGGATCGTTGTCCTGCATCGGGATCGCGGCCAGCGCGTCGAAGGTCGGCTTGTGCCGCGGCCGCCATGCCCAGAACCAGATCGTGAGGAAGACGGACATCAAGAGCAGAATCAGAAAGCCGACGATATGTCCGTATAACGGCGTCATTGGCGCTCTCCCTGCGTGCCAAGTCCCTGTAGATACGCGACGAGCGCGTCGAGCTCGGTCTTGCCCTCGAGCGCTTCGATCGCACCTTCGATCTCGGCGTCGTCGTACGGATCGCCGAGCCGCTTGAGCGCGCGCATCCGCGCTTGCACGTCCTTCGCGTCGACCAGCGCGTCCGCGAGCCACGGATAGGCCGGCATGTTCGATTCAGGCACCACGGCGCGCGGGTTGAGCAGATGCAGCCTGTGCCATTCGTCGCTGTACTTGCCGCCGACGCGCGCGAGGTCCGGGCCCGTGCGCTTCGATCCCCACTGGAACGGACGGTCGTAGACGAACTCGCCGGCCACCGAGTAGTCGCCGTAGCGCTGCGTCTCGAAGCGCAGCGTGCGGATCATCTGCGTGTGACACGCGTAGCAGCCTTCGCGAACGTAGATGTCGCGTCCCGCTAGCCGCAACGGATCGTACGGCTCGATACCGGGGGCGGGCTGCGTCTCGTGCGCCTTCATGAAGAGCGGCGTGATCTCCGCGAGACCGCCGAACGCGACCATGAAGGCGATCAGGATTCCCAGGAGCCCGGCGTGCTTCTCGATCGCTGCGAAGTGTCGGTATTGAAGCTTCATCGCTCGGCTCCTAGGTGGTCGACCGCGCGTACTGCGGCGGAGGCTCGGGGATCGGGATCGGGATCGCCTTGATCAGCCTCGCGCGCGCATGCTCCGCCGTGTGCCACATGTTCCACGCCATCACGCCCATCCCGGCGACTATCAGCACTCCGCCGAGGAAGCGCAGCAGGTAGAACGGCTTCACCGCGATCAGGCTCTCGAGGAAGCTGTAGACGAGCGTTCCGTCGGGGCTCGTCGCGCGCCACATCAGCCCTTCGACGATACCGGCCGTCCACATCGACGCGACGTACAGCAGGAGTCCGGCCGCGTGCATCCAGAAGTGCACGTTCATCGCGCGGATCGAATACATCTGCGGCCGGCCGAGCGCGCGCGGCGCCATGGCGTACAGCGAGCCGATGGTGATCATTGCGACCCAGCCGATCGCGCCGGAATGGACGTGCGCGACCGTCCAATCCGTGTTGTGCGACAACGAGTTCAAGGACTTGATCGAGAGCATCGAGCCCTCGAACGTCGACGCCGCGTAGAAGACGAGCGCGACGACCATGAACTTCACGGCGGGGTCGGTCCTGACCTTGTCCCACGAGCCGTTGAACGTCATCAGGCCGTTCGCGGCGGAGCCCAGGCTCGGCATCAGCAGCACGAGCGAGAACACGGAGCCCACGGACTGGACCCAATCGGGCAGCGACGAATAGAGCAGGTGATGCGGACCCGCCCACATGTAGATCGAGATCAGCGCCCAGAAATTGACGATCGAGAAGCGGTAGCTCCACAGCGGCTGCTGGGCCTGCCGCGGGACGAAGTAGTACATCATCCCGAGGAAGCCGGCGGTCAGGAAGAACGCGACCGCGTTATGCCCGTACCACCACTGCACCATCGCATCGACGACGCCCGAGTAGATCGGATAGGACTTCGTGAGCGTCGCCGGCAGGGCGAGGTTGTTCACGACGTGCAGCAGCGCAACGGCGATGATGAACGCGCCGTAGTACCAGTTCGCGACGTAGATGTGCTTGATGCGGCGCTTCGCGAGCGTCGCGAAGAACACCGCACCGAACGCGACCCAGACGATCGTGATCAGGATGTCGACGAACCACTCGGGCTCCGCGTACTCCTTGCTCTGCGTGATGCCGAGCGGAACGGTCACCGCCGCGAGCACGCACGCGAGCTGCCATCCCCAGAACGTGAACTTCGCGAGCTTCTCGAGCGCGAGGCGCGTATGCCCGGTGCGCTGGACCACGTAGTAGCACGTGCCCATCAGCGCGGACCCGCCGAATCCGAAGATCACGCCGAGCGTGTGGTCGGGGCGCAGTCGGCTGAAGGTCAGCCAAGGAATGTCGAAATTGAGTGCCGGCCACGCGAGCTGCGCGGCCACGAGCACCCCGACCGCCATGCCGATAACGCCCCAAACGGTCGCCGCGAGAAGAAAGAGACGGACCACGTCATCGTTGTAGGTCTCGTTGCTCGTCATGGCATCGGGGCCTCCTTGGCTAAGCGGGGGCCTCCTTGCACCCCGCGGCGATACTTTCGGCGAATCGCCGCGGCGACGGTATTGCGTGTTTCCGAAAGGCGAGCGCGTACGAGCATCGCGCTACGTGACGCGAGTCACGTTTTCGAACGAGGCGCGAGGCCGGTTATCCTATATACGGCCGTGGAGGCGAACGTCGCCGGCAGCGACGCCGGCCGGAAAGCACGTACTCGAGAACGACAAGAACGAAAGAACGCTCGACGACATGGAGAAAGGAATCGCGCGCCTCGCGGGGAAAACGATTGCGGCCGTCGTCACCGCGGCGAATCCCCGCTCCGCAGAGCAGCAGCTCTTCCTCGTCTTCACCGATGGAACGCGGCTCGAGATGCGCGGCGAGCATCTCGACTTCGCATGGGCGCCCAAGCGCGGCGGTCTCGTCGAGGCCATCGGCGCCGCGCGCCAGGTGAGCGAGACGATCCAGGTCTTCACTCAGGAGTGCGCTCCGCCTCCCGAGTACGAGTTCGTACGGACGAAGCACTGATCGGTCTCGCGAATCCGCGAGCGATCACGACATCGGGTTCGGCGGCGCGCGCGGCTCGTCGGGCAGCGGAATCCATTCTTCGCTGTCGCCGACCGGAAGCTGCATGCGTCCCGCGCGCCAATCGGCCTTCGCCTGCTCGATCCGCTCCTTCGACGACGAGACGAAATTCCAATCGATGAATCTCGGCCCGACCGGCTCGCCGCCGAGCCCGACGACGGTCGCGCGCGTGACGGCCGAGAACGTCGCGTCGTAGCCGGGATCGAGCACGAGCAGCTCGCCCTCGCCGAAGCGGCGATGCCCGAGCTCGATCCACCCTCCGACGACGTAGAGCGCGCGCTCCGAATGCTCGGCGGGAAGAGTCGCCCGCTGCCCCGCTCGGAGCTGCCAATGCACGTAGAACATCGGCGAGTGCGTCGGGACCGGCGATTCGAGCCCGAGCAGCGCGCCGGCGATCAAACGGCCGCTCACGCCGTCATCGTCGAAGCTCGGCAGCTCGTCCGCGCCGTGGTGCGCGAACGAAGGCTCGGTCTCTTCGTCCTCGACGGGCAGCGCGACCCAGGTCTGCAGCCCGTGCAGCGGTCCGCCCTCGCGGCGGGCGCGCTCGAATCGCTCCGAATGCGTGATGCCGCGGCCGGCCGTCATCCAGTTCACCTCGCCGGGCCTGATCGGCTGCTCGGAGCCCACGCTGTCGCGATGCATGATCTCGCCTGCGAACAGATACGTGATCGTCGACAGACCGATATGAGGGTGCGGACGAATATCGACGTCGCGCGGGATTCCGGGCCCGAAATCGAGCGGCCCCATGTGATCGAGGAAGATGAACGGGCCGACCATCCTCCGCTTCGCGTACGGCAGCACCCTGCCGACGTCGAACCCTCCGAGACTCCGTTGCCGGCGCGTGATCACGAGCTCGATCATGGCTTTCCCTCGCTTTCGCCGCGGCTCGACGAGCTCGTCGCCCGGCGGACGTCTGAATGGATATCCGGCCCTCGACGTCTACGATAGTTCCATCGCGTGCGTTAATGCCATCGATACGGGCCTCGACTCATCGCGACCGACGCCCGGCGCGCGCCACGTCGTCATCGACGTCGACCGAAGGGCTGCATGCGGCATCCGGTCGCTAGGTCGTATGACATAACGTCCGCGACCAAGCGTGGGCCATCCGATCGACACGCTCGGTGACTATGGGCGGCACTGCCTCGCTGCGCGTATGGCCCACTTGGGTCATGCGGCAGGTCCGGGGTGCTGCTTACTATCCGTCGCGACGTCGTGTCCTCCGCGCGAATCAGCACCTCTCGGATGGAACCGCGCGAACGCATGGGCGAAACGGCGATCGCTCAGGCATCTCTTGAAGCCGGGAGGTCATCGATTTCGCTGGCGGCACGGAGCTGACCGACTCGGAAAGCAGGGTCGAACGAGAAGAAGAAGAAGAAGAAGAAGAACGATGAGAAGAAGAACGAATAGAACGGCACTACAGGTCGCCTGCGCCGTCGCCACCGCAATTGCAGCCCATGGCGCTTCGGCCGGAATCATTACGGACGGCTTCGTGGTCGTCGACGCGGACTTCAACCAGCACGACGTGCCTATCGGCCCGAACGACACCAACACCGGCCCCGATCTCGGCGTGTTCTCGCTCAGCTCCGGTCCGACCGGCACGACGCTGATCGTAGACGGCGGATCGAGGCTCACGACCGGGCGTCTCGTCACGGGCAGCACGCCTTCAGGGGCGCCGGCTCAGATCACCATCTCGGGCGCCGGTTCGACGATAGAGCTCCTGGGCGCGCAACAAGCCGGGCGGTCCGCGATCGACTTCGCAAGCCAAGGGACGAGCACCCTTACGATCTCGGGAGGAGGACAACTCACGTTCTCGCCGACGGCCTCGGCGTGCACGCAGACGTCGCAGTTCGGGGTGGGACCGATTTGCACGGTGGTCAATATCGGGAACGCCGCCGGCTCGACTGCGACCGTCGTGGTCACCGGAGCCGGATCCCGTTTGGACCTCGATCCCGAGAACCTCGATCCTGACACGTTTCATATCACGCAAATCGGCGGTGCGGTCGTCACGCAAAGCGGGTTCGGCACGCTCGCCGGACTGGGCGCCGGCGAATTCGATCTCCTCGACGTCTCCGGGCTCATCGATATCACGGGCGGCGAAATATTGCTGAGCTTCCTCGACGGCTTCGCGTTCACGCCGGGGCAAGTCCTTCCGTTCCTGACGGCGGGCGCCGGCATCTCGATCGGCGCCGACGTGACGTTCGCGTTCAGCGGCGTTCCCGACGACTTCACGCTCGAGCTCGACCGTACGTCGGGAACACTCATTACGCGTTTGGTGTCGGTACCCGAGCCCTCGACGCTCGGCCTGCTGGCGATCGGCGTGGCGGCGCTCTGCTTAGGCGCGGCCCACCGCCGTGCTGCTCGGGGCAAGCGGTCGATCGCGGAGCTCTAACCGCCGATTTCCGCGCCGAACCTCGACGTCGTGGCGGCCGGCATGGCCGCCCCTGACTCGTGCCTCAGGATCTGCGCCGCGCGAACGGCATGGACCACGCGTCCAATCGAGCCGCGCCTCGGCGTCGTTGCCCGGCGAATGTCTGGATGCACATCGCGGCCTCGACGTCTACGATAAGTCCTTTGCCTGCCGCGGCGCCCGGCGAATGGGCGCTCGGGCTACGGACTCATCGACCATCCAGATCAGGAGCGGAAATGGACAAACGCCCCCTCGGTCAAACGGGACTTTCGATCGCCCCGCTCGTGTTCGGCGGTAACGTTTTCGGCTGGACCGTCGACGAGCGCCGTTCGTTCGAGCTGCTCGACGCGTTTTTCGATCACGGTTTCAACGCGATCGATACCGCCGACTCGTACTCGATGTGGGTCCCGGGCAACAAGGGCGGCGAATCCGAGACGATCATCGGCAACTGGCTCGCGCGCTCCGGCAAGCGTCACGAAGCCGTGATCATCACGAAGGTCGGCACCCAGCTCGCGCCGGACAAGAAGGGCCTGTCGTCGAAGCGAATCGTCCAGGCCGCCGAGGACTCGCTGAGGCGCCTCAAGATCGACGCGATCGACCTGTATCTCAGTCATTTCCCGGATCCGGAGACGCCGATCGACGACACGCTGCGCGGCTACGAGCAACTGCTGCGCGACGGCAAGGTCAAGGCGATCGGCTGCTCGAACTATGACGCCGCGCAGCTTCGCGAGGCGCTCGGGGTCTCGGCGAGCCGGAACCTGCCGCGCTACGCCGTGCTGCAGCCTCACTACAACCTGTACGAGCGCTCGATCTTCGAAGGCGAGCTGCGTGATCTGTGCGTCCGCGAGGGACTCGGCGTGATCCCGTATTTCGCCCTCGCGTCGGGCTTCCTGACCGGCAAGTACCGCTCGAAAGACGATCTTTCGAAGAGCCCGCGCGGCAGCATGATCGAGAAATTTCTGAACCCGCGCGGCCTGCGCATCCTCGGCGCCCTCGATGCGGTCGCGGCGCGGCACGACGCGAAGCCCGCCGAGGTCGCGATCGCGTGGCTCATCGCGCAGCCCGGCGTGACCGCTCCGATCGCGAGCGCGACCTCGCTCGAGCAGCTCGAGAGCCTCGTGCGCGCGACGCGGCTCGATCTTACGCGGGAAGACCTGGACGAGCTCGACAAAGCGAGCGCGGCAGCGCCGTGACGCTCTTGGCTCAGCCGCCCGCGAGCTCTCGATAGAGCGCGAGCGTCGCCGCGATCGTGCCGTCGATCCGGAAGTGCTCGAGGATCCGCCGGCGGGCGGCGTCGCCGAGCCGCCGACGGAGATCGGCGTCGCGACGGAGGCGCTCGACCGCGGCCGCGAGCGCCGCGGAATCCCGCACCGGGACGACGAGCCCGCATTCCTCGTGCACGACGAGCTCCGGGCTCCCGCCGCAATTGGTCACGACCGGCGGCGTGCCCATGATCATCGCTTCGATCAGCGAGCGCGCGAGGCCTTCGCGCTTGATCGACGGCAGCACGAACACGTCGGCCGCGGCGGCGATCGCGGGAGCATCGTGGCGGACGCCGACGCGATGTATCCGCGCGGCCGCGCCGCTTCGCTCGATTCGCCGTGAGAGCCTCGGGTCGTCCATCGAGCCGACGAGCACGAGATGCACGTCTTGCGGTAACGCGGCGACGGCATCGACCAGATATTCGATGCCCTTGCGCGGACGGTAGTTCGCCGTGCAGCAGACGACGAACGCCCCGGCCGGCACGCCGAGCGAGGCGAGATCGGCCGGCTCGTGCTCATACCACGCCGGATCGTGACCTTTGTAGATGCGAACCAGCTTGTGCTCGGGGATGCGCCAACGCGCGGGCCGCATCGCGAGGAAATAATCGCGCACGGCGTCCGCGACGCAGACGATCCTGTCGATGCGCGGATTCAGGAACCGAAGCCAAGCGATCGGATTGAAGAAGCTGACGTTTCCGACGATGCCGCGGTACGCGATGATCCGCGCGGGCAGGCCGCGGCTCGCGACGAGCCCCCACTGCAGCGCCTTGTTGCTGAACAGGTGGAGGATGTCGTAGCGGCGATTCACGAGCTCCTCGCGAAACGCGCGCAGCCCGCTTGGACGAAGCCACTCTTTCGTCGCATCGACGAGCACGCGCACGCCGGCCGTCGCGAGCTCGTCCTTGCGCGTCGCGCTCGCGGGACACGCGACAGTGATATCGATACCGGCCCGCGCGAGCCCGATGAACGTCGCCGACGTTGGACGATCGAGATCCTCGGTGATGCAGAGTGCACGAATCGGCCTGGTGCCGGCTTCGGAGAGCGTCGGGCGCTC